>Ga0194133_10000384_pt1 | contig 92935 bp, 81 predicted proteins | sample TA2KigOf40mmetaG_FD_155448 | JGI IMG/M metagenome (GOLD analysis project Ga0194133, IMG submission 155448) | Freshwater microbial communities from Lake Tanganyika, Tanzania - TA2015055 Kigoma Offshore 40m | ecosystem: Environmental > Aquatic > Freshwater > Lake | place: Tanzania: Lake...
ATTTTATTTTATTTTATTTTATTTTATTTTATTTTATTTTATTTTATTTTATTTTATTTTATTTTATTTTATTTTATTTTATTTTATTTTATTTTATTTTATTTTATTTTATTTTATTTTATTTTATCTTAAAAGTGTACTTTAAAGTTGTTTATATTTGTACATTTTGAAGTAAATTTTAAAGTAAATTTTTAAAGCTTGGTTAAATGAAGTTTTCAAAGCTTAATTGAGTGAGTTTATCTTAAAAGTATACTTTAAAGTAGTTTATATTTGTACATTTTGAAGTAAATTTTGAAGTAAATTTTAAAGCTTGGTTAAATGAAGTTTTCAAAGCTTAATTGAGTGAGTTTATCTTAAAAGTTATACTTAAAAGTGTACTTTAAAGTTGTTTATATTTGTTCATTTTGAAGTAAATTTTGAAGTAAATTTTAAAGCTTAATTGATTGAGTTTATCTTAAAAGTTATACTTAAAAGTGTACTTTAAAGTTGTTTATATTTGTACATTTTGAAATAAATTTTGAAGCTTAGTTAAATGAAGTTTTCAAAGCTTTATTGAGTGAGTTAATCTTTAAAGTGTATTTTAAAGTTGTTTATATTTGTACATTTTGAAGTAAATTTTGAAGTAAATTTTGAAGTAAATTTAAAAATTTAAAAACTTGTAAATTTAAATAATGTTGTTTCTGAAAAAATCTTTGAAAATACTTTTCTGAATATAAACGGCTCTCTCTCTCTCTAAACAAGGAGAAGAAAATTTATCATTAAAGTATATATATAACATAATCAAAAGTTGTTTTTACTTTTTTTTGAATAACAGTGATTGAAATTAAAATAATTGTTTTATACATATACTTTTAAAAAATAAAATTAAAAAGTGAATATGAATAAGTGCATAGAAATATAGTAGTTATATAAACTTTTATATAAAATGCTATAAATAAAGTTAATGAGCTTACCAAAAAAATACCAAACATTGTTGTATATGTACTTTTTATATTTTTAGTATATATATAACGCAACTGCTTCTAGTTTATGATATATACATCCAAAATATATTTACATGTAAAAAATGAATATATGAAATGCAAATATATGCATTTTATGTTTCACATATACAAAATATTTTTATATAATTATTTTGTATACATGTAAACGATATTCTTATGATTTTATGTTACATAAATACATTTATAAATTTATAATATAAAAAGTATATATATATAAGAAGAATATTTTCATCATTTACATATACACAAAATAAAAAATCATATAAAAAAAGTATACAATGTAAATATCATTTAATCATTTTAATTTACATTTAACTTTTTCTCTCATAAAAAATAATTTTGAATACAAAACTATCAAAATATTTCTCCAAAACAAGGTTTAGTGTATAAGAATCATAATTACTGTGTTATTTTTATCACTCCGGAATATATGTAAACAATTTAAAAATAAAATTATATATTTATTATATAAAATGAAGGATAAAATTTGTTGCGAATATTGTAAAAAAGTATTTATATCACAATATTTATTAGATAAACATCTCAATCGAAAAGAATTATGTTTATTTGAAATATTAGATAATGTTAAAAATAATATTAAAGACCTAAAAATAACAATTGATAAATATGATGATAACAGTTTAAAATCAAATTTTTATGTATGTGCATATTGTAAAATTACTTACAGTAATAAAGGAAATGTAAAAAGACACATCACCAATAATTGTGATGAACGTGAACAATATATAATTAAATTAAAAACATTAGATAAAGAATTATTAAGAATTGAACAAAAGATAAAAGAATATAATGAAAAGTTAGAAAATAATAATAATCAAATTGATATGCAAGATCTAAGTAATATTCAAAATATGGATAAAGATGAAATTATAAAACTTGTTTATAATTTAACAAAAAATAATTCTAATCAACATCAACCGATCAATATTCATATTACAAATAATACAAATAATACAAATAATAGTACAAATACAAACAATATCACAAATAACACTCTAAATACTCTTAATTTAAATAATTACGATAATCCAAATTGTGATTTTTTAACAATAGAACAGAAGAATAAGTTTTTGAAGGATAGATATAAAGGATTGATTGACTTTATTCATTATGTTTATTTCAATGAAGCCTATCCTGAAAATCATACAATATTATACACAAATTTAAGATCAAAGTTTGGTCATATTTATAAGAATAATAAATGGATGATTGAAGAGATTGATATGATTGCTGATAAGTTAAATGATTATTCATTTGATAAATTATCCGGACATTTAGATTCAATTAAAAATGATGAAGAGAAAGCAGATATATTTGAAAAGGATATTAAAAAAGGCGAAAAATTTGTTGAACATTTTACATCAAATGATACAACTAAAGAATCAAGAACTAATATTAAAAAGTTAATATATAATAATAAAGATTTGGTTGGAAAAACTAAAGATAAATTAATTAAAAAATAAAAACCTCTAAAAATAAAAAAAGCTAAAATATAAATTCTCTATATAAATTATAATGAACGAAACATTATGGATAGAAAATCCTATAATTTTTATAAAAGATAAAGGATATTTAAATTTTATTCCTGATAGAAAATCATCAAAAGTTAATCAAATAAATTCTTTAACATTAATGTTGATTTATCTATTTATTATCTTATATTTATTTAAATTAAATAACTCAATAACAAATACTTTAATTTTTGGTATTATCTTTATAATGGTTGTATTATATTATGGATATTATTCATATAAAGAAAATCTTGATTCTTCATCAAATGATATTAATAACAACATTTCAATTGAATCAGGTTATTACGATTCTAACGGAGATTTACAATTAGGACCATTTTATTCTCATAAACAGAATAATTTACCAAGACTAAATAAATCATACAAAGAAGTACAAAAATATTTAAATGATACATCAAGAAAACCAACTCCTTCTAATCCATTTATGAATCCAATCTTAACAGACTATAACAACGAATCAGATCCAAGACCAGCTAATGTTGATGATGATGAAATAAAAAATGAAATTAGACAATCTTTCAATAAAGATTTATTCCGTGATTTAGGTGATTTATTTGATGTTAAAAATGCAGAACGAATATTTTACACTGTTCCAGGCGGTTCTATTCCAAATGATCAAGATGCATTTGCTAAATGGTGTTATGGACATCCAGCTACTTGTCATGAAGATACTATGTCATGTGAAAAGAATATAAATGAAGATTTAAGATATAGAAATAATTATAGATAAACAAATAAACATAATAATAAAAAGTAAACATAATAATAAAAAGTAAATATAATAATAATAAGTAAACGTTAACTAAATAACTAATAAATTAATATAAATATTTTAAATATTCTTTATCAAGAGTTGGCAACATATAACTAATATAAATAATATCATCAGCACCTTCATCATATTCTGGAATTTCATATTCTTTTAAAAATTTATACAGAGCAACATTTGGAATTAATGGTGTTCCAAATTTTAGATGTCTGTAATAATTATTATGCAATGCCATATTATAGTCCTCAAATAATCTTACAATATTAATGATTCTAACATCATAACCATATTTTTTAGCTAATTCAATATATGGTTTTCTTGATTCTTTAGTTGGATTTGTATTATCGATAATAATATTATGTCCAGCTTCTAGTAAATTTTCCATTTTATTTAAACATTTTTTCATAGTTCCTTCTACATCTCTTGATATAATATCATATAACAAGAATGCATTTTGTTGTTTAATCCATTTAGATAATAAAGATTTACCTGAACCCTGAATTCCAACCATAATAATAACTTCAGAATTAACTTCAAAATTAAAATATCTAAAAGTTTTATAATAATTTAATTTGAATATTGGAGCATAATTAATATGAACATTATCAATATCTGATGAACTAAGTTCTATTTCATTTTTAAATACAAACTCTGGAGATAAACACCTAATATTAAGATTTAAAGCGAATTTAATATCACAATCAGAGTGATCTGACATTCTACCAAGAGCGTCGCCACAAAAAAATGATTCGGAATTAGGTTGGATAAATTCTAAGAAACCTGTTCTAGGTTTTCTATATGAATCATCACATAATGCAGCTAAAACAATCAATTCAATTCCAAGTTCTGATTGAATCTTATTTATCTTGTTAATCCAATCAAGTTTATGTTGTTCGGACTTTAACCCTTTCTGATTTGAAATAATAACAATCTGATAAGAATTTTTTGAATATTCTTTCAATTTTTGAATCACATTTGGATATAAATACACATATTCTGTATATGGATTCATAAGAGGTTTATTATTTTTAGGTTTGATTATAGTTGAATCTAAATCAAATATTCCTAATTTACCAGAAAATCTACAATCAGTAGTTGTTAATTTAATATATTCATTTATTCTTTCTAATTTCATTATTTATTTTATAATACTTTAAACTAAAAATACTTTTAATACGTTTATTATTCATTTTTTTTATTATAGTTAACATAATATAAATAAATTATAATGTCACATTTTAGTGAAATTAATTTTCGTGAAAAAGATCCAAGAATTACTTCTGATAAGAAACAGATTCATTCTTCTATGAATTCAAGATTGAATAATCGTGATTTAATGGATATACAACTTCAAAATGGTATGACAAATTATAATAAACGTATAGGCATGGAAAGAGATGAATTTATGTTGCAAACAAAAAATAATGATGAAAATGAATTAAATGAATTTGATAATAATGATGAAAATGAATTAAATGAATTTGATAATAATAATAAATTTGATATACCAGAAAGAGGTATGCCAATGCGACCAGATTATAATCTGAAAATGAATTCACAGAGAGAATCATCTAATAAATCATTTATAATAAGAAATAAAAATTCTACAACAAAATTAACAGCAAATGATTCAAATCAAAATGGATATGCTTCATTCTCAAATTTTGATGATTCTACACAAATTTTATCACAATTAAAAGATGATATTCAAACAATAATTAGTTGTAATGATTATACTATATTTTTATTAAAAAATCTAGCATCAATTATTCGTTCGCCATTTATAATAAATACATTTAATGTTTATAAATTATTTGGTTCTATATATTTAGCATCTACAGGAAATACAGAGATTGAATTAAAAAATTATTTTAATTTTCCACGAAAAGATATATTAGCAAGCGGTTTAACAGAATTAAATAATAATAAAAAAACGAATTATCAAAAAACAGGTATATCGTTATTATTTAATAATGAATTATCATTTAATGAGGATTATTATGAAAATATATCAAATTTTATTACAATGAGAAAAATAAATATAAATCAGTCCAGAAGTGAATCAAATAAAATAAATGAAATTATATCAAAATTTACATCACATGATATGAAAAAAACAGTAACCACAGCAAATATCGATTTTTTATCATCTATAGGAATTTCGTTTGGTTATATAAATCCAACTTTCTTATTAAATAATGTAAATATTAAAAAATGTCGTTTTACATCAATATTCTTAGGCCCATCAACATGTCAATGTATAGAAGCATATGAACAAAGATTTGGTTTTATTGAAAAAGAGCAATATAAGATTTTAGAGATTGCTTTAGAAGGTTTAGATAATTTCTTTGGTATTATATTATTTAATGGAGCACAGTTAAATTTTGACAAAAAAGAATTCCAAAATTCAATGAAGAATTTAAAACCTGTATATTTTAAAAAAATTTCATTCCCATTGTTTGCAATTCAAACAAAAATGAAAATGAAGAATATATTTAAATCGACTGACCTAAAGACTGTTTTTCTTGATTTAAATATACCTGAACTATTTTCAGATAGATTAAAATTAGATGAAGTATTAGTTAATATCGAATTAAAAGTTGAACCCAAATTTAAAAAAATAAATATTAATAAAGATGAATTTAAATCAGATAAAGAATTTATTGTAGATAGAACATTTATATTTTACTTTAGAAATAGATCTAATTTAATAACAAATTTTGGAATATTTTAAAAAAATATTTACATATAGTATAAATAATATGTCAGTATTTTCACAAATTCATCAATATATGAAACATAAACCAGTACAATCATTTTTAATAATTGTTGTATTAGTATTACTCGGTTATTATGTATATACTAAATTTTTTAAAAAAGAGCATATGGATATGGCTGGTAAGGGTGCGGCTGCAATTAGTAGCTATTCATTAATGTTATTATTGTGTTTAATTATTCCATATTTAATTTTATATTATATTGTAAAGTACGCTAGTAAAAATGCAATTAAAGAAACAAGTCAAAGTAAATCAAAGTAAATTTTAAGTAATTTATTTGCTAACTTTACAACAGCTATATACTTTTTAATATTTGTATTAAGTTGAAATTTTGCATTACGTACAAAAGTATATCTTTTTTCTGGATCTAATTGGTAACGTTTTAGGTGAAAGTAATTTGAATCTAATTCAGAATCTTTTAATAATACTCTACAATAACATTTTTCTCTTTCAATCTCATAATGTTCATTATCTGCTAGTTCTTTAACATATAATATAAATCCAAGAGTTTTAAATTTATCTACAAATTCCTTTGTTAGATCATCTAAGGTTATTATTGTTAAATCTGGTTTAAAGTCATCATCTGTACCATCCATTTCATTCTGCATAAGATGTAATAATTTATACCATCCAAATAGTAATTCAAAATATACTGTTAACAAAATCTGAAATTTATTCTCTGTTTGTTCTTCTTGAGTTAAACCGGAAATATTACTAAAAAAAATCATTTTTCCATTTTTTATATTTTCACATTCATCATCAGTTAACAATGTCCATGCCAATGTTTCTGGTGTAAATTCTCCAGTTTCTATTTTTTCTTTTAATGCCAAATCAATTGAATCCAAATTGTCCATAAATAATTATAGTTTATTATCATTATTTTAAATCTTATTATATTTTATAATATAATCAAAATGGATTCTGATAGATTTCAACATTTTCAACGCATTGAACCAAGATTAGCCGAATATTATTTAAGAAAAAAATTTAATAAAAAAAATAATATAGTAGATGATAACCAAATACTTGAAAAAACATATCAAATTACAGATTTTGATATTAAAACAATAAATGATTTTATAAAAACGGGAGCAATTGCATCAAAAAATCTCGAATCACAATTATTTTGTGAATTTATTGAAATACCAAAAGAAAAACAAAAATTTGCTTCTGAAGAATTAATGAATGATTATAGATTTCAACGATTAAAAAAGAAGTATGAAGCAGATTCAAAAGCAAATGTAGCACGTGAAAATATTTCTAATCTAAGTAGAAATTATGATAATTTTATTACTGATTACAATTGTCCAGATAATAAACAAATAAATCAAGTAAACGTAGGAACAAATCAAATAAACTCACAAAATCAAACAAAAATAAATCAACAATCTAAATATCAAACTTATTCAAATCCATATATATTAAATAAAGAAAAACCAACAGATGTTAAAGAGCCATGGAATGAAAATATTCCTTCAAAAATTCAATATAACCAGGTTGTTTATGATAATCAATATAATTCTTATCAAGAACATTCTCCATCACTTGATAATATCTTAAATAAGACTAAGAAATACAAACAAAAAGTAGATGCTACGAATGATTATTTAAAACCATCTGACTATGAAGATCTTAATAGATTAAATCTGTCAATGATGAATAATTATACAGAAAAAGATAGAAACACAATAAATATTAATGTTGAAAATTATATAAAATATGGAAATCCAACAAGTAAAGCTAAATCACTTGGGTTTGAAAATCCAGTTGAACACTTTTTTTCATATATAGATGATTCAATTCAAGATCCAGATCATGTATGTTTTGATAGACCACAATTAACACGTAATATGAACAGAAAGAGTTTTAGATCCGGTATCAAATAATCATCACAACCTGTCACATTTCGCTATTTTGTAATTATTTTATGTTTAATTATTTTTTTATATTTACGTAAACCATTTATCTTTGCAACATATACATTCATTATTGACATTATATCTTTTACTATTTCTTCTTGTGGTGTTTTCTCCTCTTCTATATTTTCTATTTTTATCTTTCCGTTTGAAAACTTTTCTATCACATATTCAATCATCTCATATCCAAAACGGGTTAATCTATCCTTATATGCTACAACTATCTCTTCAATTTCTCCTTTAATTCCTGATTCAATTATCTCTAACAAACCTTTTCGTTTATAATTTAATCCACTTCCAATATCCTTAATAATCTCATGATTTGGATATTTTGTTTTCATATATTCTACTTGTCTAGTTAAATCCTCCTTTTGTTTATTACTGCTAACACGACAATAACATATCTTCCTTTTCTTTACTTCTATTTTTCTCTTATTTTCGATCTTATTTCTTACGATGTATTCTGTTAAATTATAATAATTTTTATTTCCAACTGTTATATATTCTATTTCTTTTCTTTTTGTTATATTATAAAGATTATTATATATGATAATTTATTATGAAAAAACCTCCTGATGATTTTGATTCTTCTTGGTTTAATTCTGAATTCTCAAAATTAATTAACTTTCCTTCAACAACTGAATCACAATTTCCTATAAAGGAATGTTTAAATTCTGAAAAATATCTTTTAAAGAATGACTTTACTAGTTTTGACAAAGTTATACCTAAGAATATAAACAATAGTTATATCAAAAGTGATAAAATTTTGTTACATTACACATCGACTCAAAGAAATAAAATATATAAATGGTTAAAAGAGTGTGATAAAGTTTATAATTATTGTGTTGATGATTTTAATCAAAATAGATATTCATGGTTTAAACGTACACATTGCAATTATAAAAAATATAAATTAGATGTGTATAAAGCTATTTATAGAGAAAATAAGAAGAATGCTCCTTATGATGTACTTACAGACGAAGTTAGAGTATTTTGTTCAAATATAAAATCATGTGAAACAAAAAAGATAAAATAATAAAATCTTATACAATATCTAGAAGAAATCATAATAGACAAACAAAGTCTATATTGATTCCTAAAAAAGCAATAAATGACAATGGGATTTTTTGCAGGTTGCTTGGTAAAAATAATGATATTTATAAATACATCAAGAATAAAACTATTTTAGATTCAAGAATGATATATAATTTAACAAAAAACACATTTACTTTAAATCTTGTAACAAGAAATGATGAGATTAAAAATACTGAAAAGAAACATTTTATTTCATTAGATCCAGGTGAGAATACATTTTGTAGTTATTTTGCTTCAGACTCATATGGTTATTTTGGCAAAGAATTATACAAGATATATTTAGAAAAAAGAAATAAGATATCAAAACTACAGCATGCACTGTCAAAATATAAAATTAGAAATAAAAATAAAATTAAAAAAAGAATAAGAACATTGTTTAAAAAAATTAAAAATATAACAAAAGAATTACATAACAAACTAGCTTTATATCTATGTAAAAATTACAAAATAATATTATTACCAAAGTTTGAAACACATAAAATGGTAAAGTCAAATAAAAAAGAAATAAAAAAGTTATTAAAGAGATTAAGACAACAACTAACAATAAAGAATTATTACAAGAAAAATTAAAGAATTTAAAGGAATTAAATAAAAAATCAAGATTAAATTCTAAAATGAAATATACGTTGAATATGATGTCACATTATAAATTTAAACAACACCTCATTAATAAAGCAGATGAATATGGTTGTTTAGTAGAGATTGTAACAGAAGAATATACGAGTGTAACATGTTCGAAATGTGGCAGTCAAAGTAAGATATATAATGAAAGAGTAAAACAATGTATGAAATGTAAATATGAAATAAATAGAGATATAAATGGTTCTATAAATATATTTCATAAAAATAGAGATTACATTTTAAAGAAAAGGCGTAAAGCCTTTGGGACGATATAGAAAATATATCTTAAAATAGTTAAAGAAACTATTTAATTCCACCATCCCAAAAAATAGATCATAAATGTTAAAACTACATAGTCATTATACAAAATATAATAAAAAAAAATTATTTTTAATAGATTTACTATGGAAAATGTGACAATTTGCGATGATTTAATAGGTGGGTTCAGATTATTAAATAAAAAATAAAAAATAAAAAATAAAATATATAAATATAATATATAAAAATGACTCAACAAGGAAGTTCAAATAGATTAAGATACGATAATTGTGCGTATGCTAAAACTTTAGCCGAAAGTGTTTCTCCTTTCGCCTATATGATGTACGATGGTAAATTTGAAAATTGTGGTAAATGCAAGTTAGATAATGCATGGAGACCTTATTATAAAGAAGTTGTTGATGTTGAATCAGATCTTAAAAATATTACCAGACCTGCAACTAAATGCCCTTCACTCAAATACAATCCCAATTGTAAAAAATCACCCGGTTGTGTTAGTACATTTGATCCAACTGTACCAGTTATTCTTGATAGAGATGTATGCCCCATTGTATTTAATAATATTCCAAGAATGCAATCTAATGGTTTAGTTAATCCCGATAAAATTGGTTGTTAAAAAGTTAACATAAAAATAAATATAAAGTTAACATAAAAATAAAAATAAATAAAAAAAACAAATAAAAATTGATTATAAAACTCAGTAAAAATTATTTTTCTTTTTTAATATAAATTATTACAATAAAAATGAGTCTTCTTAAGAAATCAAATAAACGTGTAATGGATGATATTAAGAATTTACATGAAATGTCCAAGACAAACAAAGATACAATACACTCTGTGGAGATTTGTGATATAAATGTGCTTGGACCACATTATGTATGTTTTAAAGGACCTAAAGATACACCATATGAAAATGGTATTTTTAAATTAAAGATTGTAATACCAGATGATTATCCATTTAAACCACCAACAATTACATTTGTTACAAAGATATATCATCCAAATATTGCACCATCTGGTACAATTTGTATTGATATTCTAAAAAATGCATGGTCATCTGCTTTAAAAATATCATCAATTATATTATCTCTATCTGTATTACTTGCAAATCCAAATCCTGACGACCCTCTTGTTGGTGACATTGCTGACGAATATATCACAAATAAAAAAATGTTTGAAACAAATGCTAGAGAATATACAAAAAAATATTCTCTATAATAATTAATTTTTTTTATAATATTATAATTATATAATGAATATTGGCAATTCTACAAGATTACCTTATGATAAATGTGCTTACCCAGATAGATTAACAGAAAGTGTTTCACCTGGTACATACAGATTACAACCATTTCAAAATTACCGTTGCGATTCATGCTTATACACTAATGGCCCTAGATCTGGTTATAATGGATATGGTGTAAGCACAACTGTTGAAGATGGTCCTGCTATGTCTCAAAGATTAGTAGATGTTGAATCCGTTTTATCAAATCGTGAAGTAAAAACATCAAAATGTAAAGATGGAAATGTAAATAAAGTTAGACCACAAGATTTTAAATTATTAAATAAAAATGTTTGCGGTGATGATCAATTCCCAAGATATTCACATTTATCCCATCCAGCCTTTAATTATAAAGAAGCACCCATTGATCGTTTTTACAATTTAGTACGTGATCCTCAAGCAAATATCTTTTATGATTTTGCTAAGAATACAGTATTAGAAGCAAAGGATAATTATATCTATTCTATTCCTAATATCCAACCTTAGATTTATTATTGATTATTTTTTTTATAATATAACATTATATATTATGAATTTACTTGATAGTTTTTCTATTTTAAAAGATATAGTAACATTAAAAGACGATCAAAAAAAACAATTGACACATAAGATAGGTAACAAAGTAAAAGATGTTTATAATTCACATCAATTTAAAAAAGGTATTCATCGTATAGAGGAAATTGCAAAAGATAGAATACAAAAAAGTAGAAATCCAAAAAAAACAGGTATAATCAATGAGAATATAAGAAGACCCGGATCAAATAAACGCATTGTAGAACATTTTTGTAATGGTGATGATAACAATGATAATAATGAAGATTCAGAATTCTCGGATGAAGTGTCTTTATCTTCTAATTCAGAAGTATCAGTTATGGGTGATCCAACATTACTTGTATCGCGTGCAAATTCAATGGTAGAAAATATAAACAAAGAATATCAAATTGTTGATAAAAGAAATGCGAATGATACATTTTTAAATCAGTATGAACCATTAAAATTTGGTTCGAAAGAAAATCCTGCATCGTATAATGCTGTACATAAAATGGGTTCAATATCAGATAGAGCTCAGACCGAACGTAATCTAGCAGTTGCTGGTGGATATTCTAATTTTGGAGAAGGTTATGGGCCAGATAATAATATGGGTTTGGGTGTTGGAAATGATTTTTCTCATATAAATATGGTTCCCCAGTTTAAAGGTAAAACTTATGGTACAAATCCAGGTAGAGAATTTAAAGCAGTTGAATTATCACAAAGAAAATTAGAAAATTTTACAGGTACCGATAATATAACCTTTAAACAAAAGACTGAACAAAAGCCATTATTTGATCCAATTATGAATGCAACAAATATCTATGGTACACCATTACCAACTGATTATCTTATGTCTCATTATATTCCTGGTAGAGAAAAAAGAACTGAAAAACCTTTCCAAGAAAAACGTGTTACACCTGGTTTAAATCTTGGATATAATGAACAAAATCCATTAGGTAATGATTATAGACCACAATATAAAACAATAGATGATATAAGAACTGCAAGTCAACAACAAATATCATATACTATACCCGTTGTAACATCTGGTATTAGAACTGGTGGCGGGGGTGGTAGAGGTCCAGTTATTGGAGAACATAAGAAGAATAGACCAGAAAGAACTAAAGAATGGGGTACTGACCGCATGGTTAAGAATTTTGGTTATGCTATTGCACCAGCAATATATGGTGAATTTATTAAACAAGATTTAGCTACAACAAATCGTGGTTTAATTGATAGAACATTATCTGGTCCAGCTTATAATGAAATATCACAAGTTACACCTGATAAATTAAGAGAGAAATCAGAAGGTTCTATTAAGCAAAATTTTGCACAGGCTGAACCAAGAAATATGATTTTAGTTGAAGGTATGAGTGAAAGAGAAGATGCGCTTAAATATATTCCTGACCCAACTCTCAGAAGTCAGGAATTATCATATGTTGGTCCTGCAGGTACTTCATCAACAGGGAGAACTGTTGCTTATGATCCTAATGATGTTTCAGATCCAACTATGAGAGATATACATAATCGTTTCGATAGAGATGGTAAAGCTATTTCTGGTGCTTTTGGTAAAGGTCATCATTATGATCCAAATGATGTACCAGACCCAACTAGAAGAAATATTCATGATAGATTCGATAGGGATGGTGTAGCAATACAAGCATCGATGGGTAAAGGACATTATTACGATCCTAACGAAGTTCCTGATCCAACTAAAAGAAATATTCATGATAGATACGATAGAGATGGTGTAGCAATCCAACCATCATTAAATAAAGGACATCACTATGATCCTAATGATGTACCGGATCCAACTAGAAGAAATATTCATGATAGATTTGATAGAGATGGCAAAGCTATTACAGGTGCTTATGGTAAAGGTATTGCATATGATCCCAATGATGTACCAGATGTAACTAATCGTGAAATTCATTCAAAACTTGATAGAGCAAATGCGGGTGCTAAGATACAAGATGGTGACAAAGGTTATGCCATTAATTATGAATTATTCACACCCGATGTTACCAATCGTGAATTATATTCCAAATTAGACCGTGCAAATGCTGGTGCCAAGATACAACAAGCCGATAAAGGATATGCTATAAATTATGATTTAATGACACCTGATGTTACCAATAGAGAAATGTATTCCAAGTTAGACCGTGCCAATGCTGGCGCCAAAGCACAAGATGTAGATAAAGGTTATGCTATAAATTATGATTTAATGACACCGGATGTTACCAATAGAGAAATGTATTCAAAGTTAGATAGAGCCAATGCTGGAGCTAAAGCTCAACTTGGAGATAAAGGTTATACAATAAATTATGATCTAATGACTCCTGATCCCACTAATCGTGAAATGTATTCTAAATTAGATAGATCTAAAGGTGGTGCTTCTGGTGATTCAACATATCTTCCACAACGTGTACGTGATGATTATCTTAATGCAAATATAAATGTAGGAAGAGAACAAGTAGAAATGACTGGAAGAGCTCCAACTCTATCAAATTATGATAAAGGCCCAACATATGATTTTACTATGTTAAGAATGTGTGAAAAATTACAAATTAATCGTGATGTTATACCATCAACAATTGCAATCAATGAGAAATTACCATTTGTAATGTCATTTTCTGGTTCACCATTAAAAAATATGGAAAATCCTAATATTGATTCATTTACAAAACAAAACTTAAATCGGAATCCATATATTAATAATGTTGTTCATAAAGCTATTTAGATAAAAAATTGATAAAATAACTACAAAATAAATGAAATTATTATTTTATATATTAATAAATAATAAATAATGTCTAATTCATATCTTTCTTTCATTTCTAATTTTATCCAAAATCAAATCGGATGTTTTCATTCAGAAACTGATATTACAAAAGTACAAGTTAGTGTTGGAAATAATCATCCTCAATATTGTGTTCTTGGCAAATGTAAACGTTGTGGAGAAGATAATAACTATGTAGTAGCACATCCAACAGAATCAAATAAAAAATCTGTTGATGCTGCAGCATGGCTTGTTAAAAACAATTTTGATTTTACATCAGGAAATCCACTTAATAAGGATTAAATATTTATTAGATAATAATGAATTGTTATAGTGATAGTGATAATGATAATAATAGTGTTTTTAATGTATTTATTGCATCACATCTTGATTTATATAGATTATACACAATACAAGATACAGTTTCGAGTATATCTGATTGTGTTGAATATGCCAAATTTCCAAAGATAAATTGTTATATTTCATATTCATATGAAGATTTTATTTATGATAAATTGGATAAATTAGAATCAATATTAAATTCAAATTCAAATCTTAAGATTATATTTTATAGGCATAAACAAAAAAATTTACAATTTGAACATTTTTATCATATATTAAATGTAAATACTTTTAATGATAATGATTGGATTATGTTTTCGGATGACGATGATATATCTATAAATACAAGAATTGACACATTTTTTGATTATTATAAAAACTATAATTTTAATGTATTCCAATCAAACATGATATTAATTGAAAGAGACCAAAATATAATTAAACCATATACAATAGAAAATTTGGAAAAAAATAAATATATTTTAAGACGAACACCCGATTTTGCAACGACTATTGTCAAAATTAAAATATTAAAAGATTTTTTTGATGCATATAAAGAAAAATTTGGTTTGTATACAGATTGTGCTTTTACTTCATATATTCAAAATAAAAAATTAATTATTACAGAAGAAATATTATATATTGCACGTACACGTATGTTTACTACAGAAGAAAAATTTTTAGAATTATCATTAACTTTTCAATAATATTTTTTCATATGAAGTTAAACCTCTAAGGTCTTCCTTTAATATATTTAAAGTTGAATCATTTTCTTTCATTTGAAATTTCTTATATTTGCCATTTCCTACTTGATGAATCATATTATAAAAAGATTTTCTTAATCCAAGTCCTATATCATTTAGATCACCATTTAATGAAAATTTTTTAAGTAATACTGGATTTTCTTTTATTTTGTCTCTTAGAAATTTTTTAGTTGCTTCTAATTTATATCTTAAACTAAGATCTTTTGAGGATGGTGATTTCCAATTAATTGTATCAAGTTTTACCATAAATCTTTCACTATGTGATGAATCCGGTTTTAGATACCAAACAAATGAAGGTAGATTATTTGCATTAATACCTGCACCTTTTAAATTTATTATTCTTTCTTTTTTCTCTAAATTCTTTTTTATATCCTTATCTTGTGTATCATACATTAAATTTTCATATCTATTGTCTAAATTAATACGATTTTTATGAATTATTGGCTTATTTGTATCTCCATTTACCCTATTTGTATCTCCATTTACCCCATTTGTATTTCCATTTACCCTATTTGTATCTCCATTTACCCCATTTAACTTTTCATTATATTTCATTACTATTTCATGTAGGGGTACATCAACATATCCATTGTCGGTCTTTATTCTTGAATATACGGCTAATGTATCATTAATGTAAAAATCATAATTAGTACCGATAAAGTCAAATACATTTTTATCAAGAATAACCGGTAAATTATTTTGTTTATAAGGCATATTTATAATAACACTATTATTAATTATATAATATTCAGTAAATCTTACCATTATTTAATATAATATAATCATTGAATATAAAAAAATTGAAAAAATAAAATCATTGAAATCCAATAAATTATTAACAAAAGACCATCTTAAAACAAAATGGACTCCATTTCAAATACTTTTTCGAACTTCTACACCGCCGAGAACATCGGTGAGGTGCAACTTGGCCAGGCCAATCTCAAGGAGATTCTTGCCGCTCTTCTTACTGAGTTCCGCATCATGGAACACTCTGTGAAGACGGTTGGAACTTCTACTCCCCAGGGTGCTTTCCATAGCACCATTCTGGAGGGACTAAAGCGTCTGGGTTATCCCAAGATTCTTCAGGAGACGGCTGAGCTGGTAACTTATCTTACCAACCCCAAGTTTGGTTCATCCACAATTGGCGCAACTCTTGGCTACATGGCCAAGCGCTCCAAGGAGGACTTTGACATTCGATTTGACCTATCTTTTGGCGAGCTCAACCAGACTCTGGACGAGTGCAAGCTGTCGCTGATCATCAAGGCTCATCGCCTGTTTCTTGCAGAGCTTTGCAAGAAGATTTGTCGCTCGTACAATCCGGCTGACATTGATTCTGGCAAGGCTGTCTATCGCAAGTTCTCTGGCGAGGCAGAGCAGATTCGCAATGGCAAGACTGTGAAGGTTCCTACTTTCACTGAGCACAGCTCGGCAGACTTTTCGGACTACGCTTCCTATCTGAAGCAGGTGTACACTCACGTGTATGCTTTCTCTGATACGCTGAGCGAGTTTGTCAAGATTTTTGTTGATGCTGCTGCTGCTTCCAAGCAGCTTGCTACAAAGCTGGCTGAGGAGAAGCGTCCCAGGACGATTGCTGAGCAGCGTGGCTCTCCCAAGGCAGAGAAGAAGCCTGTTCCCCAACAGAAGAAGAAGGTTGTCGCAGTCAACAACACCAATGTGAAGGCTGGACCCGCTCCTGCTGTCAACGCTTGGGCTCAGCGTCAAGCCGAGTTTGACCTAGCGAAGGACCTTGTTGCTGTCGCGGAGCCAGAGGTTGTTGCCGAGATTGTCGAGGAGCCAGAGGTTGTTGCCGAGGCTGACAAGGAGGAGGTTGAGGCAGAGTTTGTCGAGGTTTCTCGCAAGAAGGTAACTGTTACCACGACCAAGACGGCACCGAAGGCAAATAAGCCAATTGCGAAGGGTGCATCGCGTGCCAAGGCTCTTGCTGCTATCGCCTAAACAGCAACACATGACAAACGGATTAACGGACATGGATTAACGGATTAACGGATTAACGGGAACTAATAAACTAATAAATTTTTTTATATTTTTGTTTTTTGTATTGAATTATTAAATTATAACTTATTTTATTATTAGAATTACGCTTTTATTTTATTTATTTTTTCACTATATATATCATAATATATATGCCCGGAGGTTTATTAAATATTTTATGTTATGGATGTAATGATCTATATCTCACTGGTGCACCTCAGATAACATTTTTTAAAACAGCTTATAGAAGATATACAAACTTTGCAATAGAATCGGTAGAAGTAAAGCCGAATACCAATACGAATTTTGGTCAAGAAGTTGCATTTTTAATTGATAGAAATGGCGATTTAATTAGTAAGACATATTTAAAGATTGATTTGCCACAAACAGTATTTACTTTTAATGAATTTCAATTTAATAGACCAGCTATTGTTTATACAAATCCACAAGCTCAAACAAATTATGGTTATGTGACAGAGTTTATGAAATATAATGTAGCCGCTTACAGAAGCATTATTCGTAACAAAGATGTTATTGGTTTAACAACATTTAATATTCGTGATGATATAAATGTTTTATTTAACGTACAAGGTCAAACAGCACTCAATAATTATAATACATTATATAATACAGGATTATCAACTCTAATTAAATATTATTTAAAAACATCAAATATTTATGATCAAACACAAAAATATTTTTTTACTGATACATCTAATAATAATGTTATAAATACTATAATGAATATTGCAGAATCAAGTATTAAATCAAGTATTAAAGTTCAGGAATATTATTATGAAGAATATAACCAATATCTAAGAGAATATAATGATTATCAAAATCCAAATATGAAATTCTCGTGGAACCAAGATATTGGTCATAATATAATTGAATATATTGATGTTTATATAGGAGGTGAATTTATTGATAGAGTCGAAGGAGAATTTTTAAAATCTTGGTTTGAACTATCTATACACGAAACATTAATACCGACTTATAATAAATTGATTGGACAAGTTCCAGAATTAACAACATTTGATAGAACAACTAAACCTCAATTTACTATTTTATTACCATTACAATTTTGGTTTTGTAGAAATCTTGGTTCAGCATTTCCACTTGTTGCATCACAACATAATGATTTTATTATTAAAGTTAAATTTAGACAGTTAAATAATTGTGCAACAATTGAAAATATTTCGGGATATAATTATACATTGGATGATTTATGGGATTCTAAATCTTATAATCTTAATGTATCATTATTTGTAGATTATATTTATCTTGATGGTTTAGAGCGAAGAAAATTTGCTCAATCAGCACACGAATATTTAATTGAAACTACACAAGTATTTATGGATATAGTTAGAACGCCATCATATACAATACATCTAGATTATAGGCATCCTTGTAAAGAAGTTATATTTTTCTTTCAGAAAGAAGCATATAGAATTGATATAACTGGTAAGAATAATAATGATTATGTTAATTATTCAATTGATTCATCTGGAACCACTGGTCCTTTAATAAATGCACAATTATTAATTAATGGTGAAACTAAAGTACATCAAAATATAGGTACTCATCAATATTTTAATATTATACAACCAATGGAACTTCATACAAGAACACCTAAAGTTGGTATATATAATTTAGGATTTTGTTTAAATGCAGAAGAAATACAACCATCTGGTACACTAAATTTATCAAGACTAAAAGACTTTTTATTTATATTTAATCTAAAATCAGAAGCATTCACATATTATTCATCTGACATTGATCCAACAATAACTCCCGGTTCACTAAATGATCAACAATTACCAACAAACTTAATATTTAAAATGTATGCCAGATGTTATAATATATTAAGAATTTGTAATGGTTATACTGGTTTAGCATTTTCTGCATCTTAGTTCATGTAATAATAAATAAATTAATGTAATAATAAATAAGTTAATGTAATAATAAATAAATCAAATACAAATAATTAATTTAAGAATATATTTATATATACATTCTTAAATGCCCAGCGGTAGTATTTTACAATTAGTAGCTATTGGTTTAGATACAGTATATTTAACAGGTGACCCACAAATAACTTTGTTTAAAATGGTTTATAGAAGACATACAAATTTTACGATTGTTCCACAAAATGAAATTATACAAGATGTGAAAAAACTTGATTTAGAAACAAACTATACATTATTAAAAAGAGGTGATTGTATATCAAATTTACATTTGATAATTAACATTGGTGATTTTGACGTAAGATATTTAGATCCAACAAATATAAATGTAAAAAATACATTTAAAAAATTTTTTTTAAATTGGATAACATCATATCAACCAGATTATATTATAACAAAAGCAAATTATGATACAAATAAAAAAGGTGTAAATAAAATTTATGACCAAGTATATAATTATGTTCAAAATAATAATAATTTTTTAAGATTTATAAATGATATTACATACGGAATTACAAATTATTTTACATATAAAAATTTGCCAACACCAAATCAAAGAAAGATAAATAGAATCTATAATGACACGAGTTTTGATGTATCAAAAAATCTTATATCATTGCAATTAGATAATATTAATGAATATTTTACAAATGAACAATATTTAGAATTATATGAATATGTATCGCAAAATATAATTATAGGTAATGTAAATGGCGTATATCCATCAGATATTTTAACAAATTTAAATCAAATTTATTTGTATTTAATTGAGAATAAGAGTAGAATTGAATTTGTTGATAATTTTATTAGATATATTTATGATTATGGTTATGGAATATTTTATCTAAATCCAGATTATTCATATCATTCTGATGGAGCAGATCATAGAGTGTTAAAATTTTATGAATTAGATTCATCAGGTAATTATATTTTAGATTCATCTGGAAATAAAATTCCTAAATCAACAAATCTATCTACAAATACAATTCTAAGTTCGAGAATATTTGATATATGTAAATCATATCAATTAGATGTTGATATATCTGGTATAAATATTGTAACACCATATTTAATTCGAGATAAATTATATGATGAATATTTATATACAATTTGTGATACATCATCAAATATACTCGATGTATCAAATAATGAAGATATACAAAACATGTCTGCTTTATTTGTATTATTAAATGAGATTAATCCATCGTCTGCCACAACATTTCTAGCTAAAAAAATAAATGATTATTATTCATTTGAATTAGATTATTACTATTCAAATGTAAATTATACAAATCTAAATTCGCAATTAAATAATTATAAAACTTTTGATTCATATATTATATTATTTCGATATATAAATAGTCTATTATCAAATGAGATAATAAATGATGAGACATTAAGAACATTAAAACCATACATTATTACAAATATAAAAGAAAATCTAATTGCTAATATTTTAATATTTTATCAATTAATGGTTGTATTAAGACAATCATATTTTAGTTATTATTTTCATTATAGATTATCATTATATAAATCATTTACAAATTATGTTCAAACAACACCAATTGATTATACAAATGTTCAAAGTGATTTCCAAACATTAAATCTTTTATTACCCACAACATTAAATGTTAACGATGGATTATTTGATTTAATACTAAATGTTGGAGATAATATTTTTTTTAAAAATGATATTAATGATTATTTAAATTCTATTACAGGCACAATAAATTCTGGTACACAAAATGCATTGATATCCGAATATCTAAATCAGTATACATTATGGGCTCCGTATACAATCGATAATCAAAAAACATTGTTGCAACAGATTCAAATTCCGAATGCTGGTACGGGATATACATCACTTGATTTATATTCTATATTAACTGATGTATCAAATAATTATTATACACTTAATGAAAATGCACAAAAACGTGTTGTAATTATGAATTATTTGCCATTATTCTTAATAAATGAAATTCCACTTGCTATTAATACTAATCTTTCTTATCTAAATGGTTCTATTGGTCTTTCTGGCGGTTCTTTAACATCTCTAGATCTATCTGACAATACTATTAGTTTTAAAACAGATTTATATGAAACCATTACTAAAAATGTAATATTAGATTCTGTCTCGCCAAATGCATCACTTGTAGGAGAATATGAATTAATTAATCCATTTGCAAATAAATATGTTCCAAGTACAAATAATTTTGCCTTATACTTCTTAGTAAGACCAGAAAAAGGTTTTGAAATTTCTGGTAATAGTGTAGATGGTAAAACATACTATATACCAAATATAAGAGGTGTAATAGAGACATTTAGAAGAAAATATTTTGATATTATAAAAACTTTGACAGGAGAAACACCAAATAAAAGAATATTTGCATTTGAAGTTATTAACTATGTCCTAGATAGTTTTATGCGTTTTGATTTTGATACAGTATTTGATCCATCTAATATTGCCTCATCAAGATATGATTTATATGTAACTAGATTTTTAAAATATGATACTACATTTAGAACATATACAAATAGTTTTACATTAAAAGATAATAGAATAACAAAATATATGTATGCACAATCATCAGTATATAATTTCTTACATTTTAAAGCAACTGATTTTATTAATAGATTCTATAATGATATTGCATTAAATTCCAATTATTATCAAACAAAATTAGGATTATGTATGGATGATTTACTACAAATATTTTATGATGAATTAACAACAAAAATATCAACTTCGCCTCATAACTATTTCACTGGTACAACTGTTACAAGTTTTGATCAATCTGGAAATATTTATCCAAGAATTGATTGTTCCTATAATTTAGTTGATATAAGCGGAACTGGAAATTTTGAATCATTTATTTATAATCAAACTGGTAATAATATTACAATACCGGTAAAATTATCTGGTTATGATTTTAATGATTTTCAAAATGCATATTCTTATAGTGATTTTGAACACTTGATTGATGGGAGTGGCATAGATATTGTTGGTATGTTAAATTATTCAAATCAAAATTTAGCATTGCTACAATATTATCAAACACGTTATAATTCCTATAAAGGGTTATTACAGATTAATAATCTATACCAATCAGATATTAGTTATAACTTAGTTTCTGATGTTGTTGATTATTATAATACAGGTGTAACAAGTCCAGATGCATATATGTTATCAGTAATGAGTTTGGTAAAAACATCAATTGTTTCTAATTATAATTTTTTTGGTGATTGTATATATGGAGTTGATTCTAGTGGTGTTGGTAATTTAGTAAATTGGAGTATACAAGACTTAATAACATCTATGACTGCTGGTTTAAATCCTTTTATATATGCTTCAACTCCAAATTTGTATAATTGTTATGTCTACCACAATTCTCAATCTACACAAATATTGGCATATTTTAATCAAGATGATTTAATTGATGCATTATTCCGTACTGAATTATTTACAACATTATATAATAGTTTTGCAAAAAAAAGTGATGTAATTAAATTTGTTGTTAATTATTTTATTAATAAAACGGATGGTGCTTATTTATTAAATTATTCAACACAAAATATTACAGAACTAATTAATTATATTAACAGTTATTTGAATAAAAATAAAAATTATTATTATGATATCGTAACAAATATTTTATATAATAACGATTTACCAATACCCGCAACAACAGAAATTGATTATTCTAATCAAAATTATTCATTTTATTATCCAATTTTAGAATTTTCACAAACAAGAATGACCTATGAAAATAGTCCTTGTGATAATATTATTTCATCAATGATTGATAATCTACCAGCAGAATATTCATGGGTTAATGAACCAGGATTATATTTATTTGAATATATGAATTTAATGTTTAACGGTGATATTTTTGATTCATATAACTCAAATTTATTATCATTAAAATCAAAATTATTTACAGAAGCATATAAACTAAGAGGTTATAATAAATTAATTCAAAACACACAAGATATGCTAACATATAATAAATCTAATAAATCAAATAAAGAATTTGTATTACCATTAGACTTTTATTTTTGTAGAGAAATTACAAGTTCTTTACCAATGTCTAATATATTATATACTGATGTAACATTAAATTTTAAGACAAGAAAACTAGAAGATTTACTTGTAATAACTGATGGTGCATTTATTAAAAAACAACCAAAGATTAATTGTAGATTAATTGTAGATTATGTATATCTTGAAATGGAAGAAAGATTAAGAATAGCTGCATTAAAATTAGAATTTTTAGCTGACCATTATAAATATGGACGAAAATTTACATATAGATATTCTGATTTAATTAATGGTAAGATAAGAGAAAGATTATATTTTGCAGATCCAACAAAATTTATTCTTTGGCGTGTAAAATCAAAAAATAATGATAAACAAAACTGGAATATAAATGATTATTTTAAGATTAATAAAACAATTTATACATATTCTATTAATAATTATTTACCATATAGTGTATTTCGTCTTAATGTTCAACAACTACAAATTATAAAAAACATTGCATTTTATTTTAATGGAAATAAGAGACAAGAAGGTTCGTATAGATATTTTAATTCTGTTGTACCATATGAATGTAATCTTGGTTCATTAAATGTAGGAGAATTTATATACTCGTTTAGTTTAAATCCTAAACTAATACAACCATCTGGTGCTGCAAATCTTACACAAATAGAAGAATTAGAGATTGAGCAAGAATTGAATCCCGATTATTTAGAAATTATGAAAAATGAGAATTTGGAAATTGAAGTTGAATTTTTTTCCTATTCATATCAAATCTTAAGAATAATATCTGGTTTTGCAGCTCCAGCTTTTATAAATACAAAATAAAAAAATGAAAAAAGGTATCTAAATATAAAGGAATTTAAATATAACGAAAAAATATGATAATAATAAATTCGGCACATCCATATGCATCTTTAATTGGTACAATAAGTGGTATAATAATTGGTTTAGGATTCATTAAATATGATGAATACACATATAATAAACAAAAATATAAAAATTATACTCATGATAGAGAAGAAGTTGAGTTTGATAAATATTTATCATCTCTCGAAAAGCAACGCTCCAAAACCATTTGATATTCGAAGAATATTATGTGATTCTGTATATGATCTAAAATATCCGAGATTGTTTGTTGATAAAATTGGATTAACTTGTATTTTTGCCCTGATTGTTTCTATTTTTGACATATTACATGAACCAGATGGTTGTGATGAATTCATTTCTATTTCATAGGAATATAAATTAACTCCAGGTGGACCTGTATTTCTAGTATGTTGGAATTTTTGAACATTTTCAAAATATTTTGAATTTCTAAAAGATATTCTTTCTCTATCATTCAATAAAATTGTGGCTGCTGAAATTAGATTTGTAGAATTAGTTTGGTTTAAATCAAATGTATCAACATAATTATCATAATTCTTTGCATTATATTGATATGCCAACTGCAATAGAAAGATTGTAAATTTTGCAGGATTATCAACATTCAATTCAATCATTTCCATCGGACCAGTTACTTCATCAAATTCTGTATAAAATAATTGGTCAATCAAATAATCGTTTTTTGATTGTGAAAATTTTAATCTTTCATCATCATCAAGATAAATAAAATTTATTAATAAATAACAATCACCTAGATGTAGATATTGTGTTGCTTGATCTTGTGGATATGCTATTGGTGTAATTATTTTTGTTGTAGATTGCTGAACATATGGATACACATAAAAATTAGTTGTTTGACCAATAATTTTATATTTTGCTGTATTAATTGTATTATACGGAATTGATGAAAAATTATTTGTTGTTATTTGATAATAATATAATTGACGTGTTAAAACATTATAAGATAAAAAATATCCAGCAGCAATTACACCATCAATATTTTGTACAATTACCTCATTTTCTTTAAAGTTTACAATATCAGCATCACAATATATATTATGAGTTGGTGTAACTTTTAAACAATATTCAAGTGATTGAAATTCTACATTAATCTTAACATCTGAATATAATAGAGCTATTAATGGTAAAGCATTACCAGCATATTTACAGAACCAAAATTGTAGAGGTACATATAATTTATATGATTTTTTACCATTTGTAAATTGTGTTAGCTCGTCAATATTACCAATAATTTTTGCAGCTTTGTCTGGTTGAGGATTAAATAATTCATTCCATAAATACATCCATTCACCATAATGTTTATTTATTATTCTACCATTAATCTCTATTGATATTGATTTAATTATTCGATAACCAATATCTTTAACCCATGCTACTTTTGTTATTCCATCGGATACTTCATCAATCTGTGGTAAAGTTATTACAAGTGACGATTGATTAATAAGATCTCCGCTTTTAGTTATTAACGATGTAACTTTTGTATCAAAATCAACTGTTTTCTGAATAAAATTCTGCCTTATCTCTTCAATTGAAAAATTAGTATGTCTTCTATAAACTATTTTAAAATATGTTATTTGAGGATCTTCTGATAAAAAAATATCTTCAATACCTCTAGCAGCTAAATGCATTGTGCCACCAGTCATTTATATATATAAATAATCATAAAATATTATTCCTTAAAAACACAAAATAAATAAAAAAATAAAATAACTAATAACTAATAACTAATAAATAATAACTAATAACTAATAAATAATAACTAAATAACTAATAACTAATAAACAAGTCTAGCAAGTAATGGAATTTGTACTTTATTGTATAGAATTTGGAATATTAAATTTTGTCTTGTAATATTTGCCTGAATCTTTTTATTTACTTTATTAACTAAATCAGATAATTGTGTCTTATTATTTCTAATATCTTTAAAATCATCTAATTCTGTCTTGTCTTTTTCTTTTTCATCAATTAATTTAATTAAATCTGTATAAACTCTAAGATCTTCTAATAATCTTGGTAAATCTAATTCTAATTTACTCATCTTTTCAATTGTATCATAAATTCTTTTTTGGTCGTTATCTACAAGTGGTACACCAGCTTTATCAAGTTCTGAAAATAATACATCAAATAATTTTTTAATCTGTGAAGCATTTTCAGAATATTCACCACCACCACCAGACATAATGTATCTAATATTATCTGGATATAATGTATTTATATTGTTAACTGAAAAATCTTTTGTATATAACAACATATCTGCTAAAGAATCAGATTTTTTTGATTTATTTTGTAAACCTTCAGGTGTTTTAAATGTTGTTAAACCATATAAATTTTTTGATGGAACTGGATTAAGAATTACAGGATTAGATCTAATAACATTAATAATAGTTCTAATATATTTAGAAAGATTTTTATTTTTCAAAACTACTTTTCTAATTGGTGTTTTGCTTAACCATGATTCAAATGTTTCACATATTGATGTTCCAAATTCTTTGGTAATTTTTACACCAAGATTTTGTAAAATAACAAGCATAATCTTTGGATTAATATTTTGTATTGTATTAACATCAACATCAAATAAATCATCATTTTCAAGTTCAGCTACACATCTTGATATATCACCGGGTTTAGCATCTAATAAACATTTATAAACATCTGAACATGTACCAATACTTGGTGTTCGTTTAATTCCTGTACCATAACAAATCCCTGCTTCTTTTAAGTCTTTCTCTAATTTGACATCATCTAATTCAACGCCATTTCTAACCAAATTACCATTTGCATTTCTAGTGAAATTTAATCTAACTAATTCAGGTTCTTCAGGATATAAATTTTCTAAAGTTTCAGTAGATGATGGAACATATTTATATAAGTCTACATTTTTACCACTGTTTTGTATTACATTTTGAATAAAACTGACATATGATAATTTTTCTTTATAAGTTAGTTGTTTTCCAGAATCATATTCTTTTCTCATCAAATCTTGATTGGATTCATCTATTATTTTATCAGGTTGACCACTTGTGTATTTAAATTTAGTATTAATTGGTAGAAATGGTAAAGTCTCTCTAAATAGAATTTTTCCATTTTTAGCTCTTCGTAAATGTATTTTAATATTTGCAGGATCATATATAGAAAGATTATCAAAATCTCTAACCAAAATATCATTTCCGCCATCTTTTTTTATTAAATATAAATGTGTAGAATAAAATTTTCTTGCAACAGGTGAGAGTTCTTTCCATCTTAAATATACTTGTTTATATATTTTATTTGCATTTACATCATTTGCTGTTCTTCCATCGATTAATTTATGCCAATAACCAATATTTTGTGGCACCTTACCACAAAAATCATATATTAATACATCATCTGTTTTATCAAGTCCTTCATAATTTTTTTTTAACATTAATTGAAATAAAGGTTCCCCTTTAATTGTATCAGCTGTTTCTTTATGATTAATAGGTGAAGCAAAATCTTCGCCTATATAATTATAACGTAAGAATAATAGAGCTTTTTCATCATCATTTACAAAAGGTAATAAATCTCTGTGCATATATATAATTTATATAATAAAAAAAAATAAAATTTATATCAAAAATAATTTAATTGACAGGGCTTAATGCATTAGAACCACCTTTTAAGAGTAATTGTAAAAGGGGCATTTGAACTCTGTTGACAAGATCAGTTGATAATTGTGTTTGATCGCGAAGATTCTTAACAATGCAATCATTAAGATTACCAAGAGTTTCACCAGTAATATTTTGGCTTCTAACATCAGTAATGTCTTTGAGTGTGACATTTTCAGTTGATACAGATTGAGCTGGATTTAAAGCAGCATTCAATTTGCTAAATAATTTAGCATCATCCATTAATTGTGTTAAGTTAGATTCTAATTTGTCTAATTTGGAAATTGTAGCTTCAATGCGTGCTTTATCAGAATCAACTAAAACTTTACCATTCTTTTCCATTTCAGCAAAAATCATGTTAAATGCTTGTCTAATATTTTCAGCATTTGGGCATTCTGCTCTACCACCGCCCATTTGGAATGGCATGCGTACTCTTCCAGAAACATTTGCAATTTGAAGAGCTAAAGGAAGTTGCATTGATTGAGCGAGTTGTTGGGGAGCAAATAATAAACCATCAACAACAGATTCTGCAACTCTTCTTTCTGGGAAGGGATTACGGAATACAGTTAAACCAGTCTTTCTAGCAAAATCAGATAAAACACCATTCTTAAGATCAGCATTGATAATAGCAGGATTGGAACGAACAATATCAACAACAGCTCTAAGATATTCCATTAATTTTTTATTTCCTTTAATAGCTTCTGCAGTTGAGGCATCAACAGTTCTGGATAATTTGCCAGACCATTCTTCGAATGTAGGAGGAAGAACTACATTTGAACCTGCTTCTCTACGTGGTTTAAAGCCAAAAGTTCTTAAAAGTTGTACTGCTACTTTAGGATTCATTGTAGCTACTTCTTTACGGGCAACTGCAAACATATCAGCATTTCTTAATTTGTCAAGACATTCAGAAAGTGTTTCAGGCTTACCTGATAATAAGCATTTGTATACAACAGAGCAATCAGGTAAATGAATACCAGTTGAAGCACAGCTTGGTGCTGATTTACCAAGTGCTGTTGCTAATTCAGCATCTTCAAAATCCTTAGTCATATCTAATTTGCCATTATCACTAACTTGACGTAATTTACCATTTTCATCACGAGCATAACGAACACCTGTTACAACAGATTCGTATAAATCTTCAATTGGTTGAGCGGCAGTTGCAGATGGCTTGATTTGAACATCTCTTGCAACAATTGTATTTTTAATAAAATTTGGAAGATTAAATTCAAATAATTTAGAGGCTGTTGCACCAACTAAAGCGGTAAATCCGGCAGTTATTGGTGTAGCTAACCATTTTGCCCAGCCTTTAGCTGCTGTAACATATCCAGCAAGTTTACCAGCATCTTTTGCAAGTGCAGTATAATAAGTTTTGATTAAAATTCCTTGTTCTGTTGTTACATCTTCTGGAAGTAATGGTAATGTAGTAGCAAATAAAATGTTTGCTTTATCTTCTTCTGCTGCAGAAGCTTTTACAAGATTTAATCTAACTGAATTTGGATTAGTTGAAGCAGTAACAGTTACTGGTTGATTAGTACCAGAATCAAGTACTTTTAAGTGTGTTTCAAAGAATTTTCTGACATTAGCTGGTACACTTGGATTTCTATACACATTTAAAACTGCAAGTTTTGTTGGATTTGTGCCAACGACAGCACCATCATCTAAGGTACGGTGATGTACGCCAACATCACTTACGAAGTCAATAAAAGCTTTTTGAATCTTACCACTAGCAACAGGAGTAGGTGCTGCATAATTTTCAGAGAGCATAGCTTGTAAAAAAGGTTCAGCCATAAGACTATTGACATTGTCAGCGTTAATGGCCTTGTCGTATTGTGTACCATTGTAACCTAAATGAAAAAATACATCACCGCGGGTGTCAGTTACATCTGGGCCAAAAAAAAGTCTAACTAATTCCATTTTATATTAATTAATAAAGAAAAAAATATTTTTTATATAATTCTATATTATATTAATAATGGAAGAAACTTATATTATTGTTTTGATTATTGCTATATTAATTTTAATTTTATACTTTGTAAATTTTTCTGGTAATAATAGTAAAGTTGATGAAAGAACAAATGGAGTTAATGGAGACACAAATGTACAACAAATTCCATCTATGAACCAATTTAAACCTTATAATCCAACAGAAAATTTTGGTAGTTGTGGTATGCCTGTTAAATCAACACAACCAACACAACCAACAGAATCAACACAATTAACGCAGACAATTAAAATAGATGCAACTGGAAAAGCGTCATTAAAAGTACATGTTGCTATGTGGTGTGGATGGTCTAAAAGATTATTAGCTCAATTAGATTCTGATGAATTTAAGAATAAATTTAATGATGTTAAAGATATTTGTGTGTTAGAAATAATTGATTGTGAAAAAAATAAAAAAGATTGTGATCCATCTATTGTTAAAGGTTTTCCAACAATTATTTTACAAACAAAATCAAATAAAATGGTACCATATAATGGTGATAGATCAACAGATGATATTATTAAATTTATTAAAGCTAATTCTCTTTAATTTTTATATAAAGATTTTTTGATAATTCATATATTTTTTCTTTATATTCAATTGCATTAATCATTCGAGGTGGAATAGATTCATATCCATAGATTGCACCAAATAATCCACCAGCAATTGCACCAATTGTATCTGAATCTCCTACATGTAACATTGCATAATATATTAATTTTTCCCAAGAATCTTCAGCATCAACTAATGCATCATATACCATTAACATCGAAGTTACTCCTGAACCACCAATCATACTAACTATTGATGGATTATTTTCTATATTCTCAATTGTTTCTGTATAATCGTCATAATTAATTGTAAAATCATAAAAAAATTTTGTTCTAAAAATTAAATTACGATGTGAAGCCGTTCTCAATAATTTACCATTATTAAATCTTAATTCAATATATTTTTTCCATAAAGATATAAATCTTTTATATGCTACAATTGCATCAAAATTATTTTTATCAATATATTTAGAAATTTTATCTGAATCAACTATTGATATTAATAACTCAGGCCATGATTCAATTGGGATAGAATTTAATGCTAAATGAGTAAAGTATGCTGATGTAAATCCACCTAAATAACCAATGGGTGATGGATGAGTTAATTTTCCTAATTCAATTGAAACTAAAATTAATTTATCGAGGTCTTCTGGTTTATGGAATAACATACCTACACATAAAAATTTCATTGCACAACCATTACCACCACTTAAATTTATTGATGGATCCAAATATTTTTTCCAATTTAATATACTTTCAGCTGTTTTTTTACCAACACCTCTAAATTTATATTTTGAAAAATTTTCTATTGTTGGTTCTTTATCTTCTAATTCTTTTTGGTCCTCAATTATCTTGTCTAGAATAGATGCCATATGTTCCATATAATTTTCTTTAAAATTATCATCTAATATTCTATCTTTTAAATTAATATCTTCTTCTTTTAAATCTAATAATGCTAAACCTGTTCCATAATGAAATAATGTATCATCAGATACATTCCAACCGTCTAAATTAATTCCACTATATCCACCAAGAGATATAAATTGAAATACAATTTCAAGTGTAGTTTTATATGTAACATCATTAGTTATATAATTAAACTCCCATTCTCCATTTTTAAATCCAATTGTATCACCTAGAGCATGTAGAAGCATTATTGCTTTAAATTTATGTTTTAGACTAAGAGACATTTAATTTATATATTAATATTGGAAAATTAAATTATTCGTTTTTTTTATCTGAAAAATATATTTGTATAAAATTATATAAAACATCAATGACTGAGAAAATTAGTAATACAGATAAAATCAGTGATGAAGAACTTTTCGAGAAAATGAGAAGTAAAATTAAATTTGAAGGTTATGATTATTATAAAATTTTAGGTGTTTCAAGAGATGATGATTTATCAGATATAAAAAGAAAGTATAGACATTTACTTGCTAAATATCATCCAGATAAATTAAAATTATTACCTGAATCAAAAAGAAAGATTAAACAAGAACAATATCCTCTTATTCGTATGGCTGGTGAAGTTTTAACAAATCCAGAAAAAAAGAAATTTTACGATCTTGACCAAAAAACTATGAAATCGTCTGATATTTCAAATCAAAAATCTTCTTTTGAAGAATTTATTAAATTACAAGAGTCGGAAATTACATCAGATTCTAAAAAACGTTCTGAATTAGAATTTAGAAAAGAAAGCGATAAGATAAATAAATTAAGAGGATTTAATCCAGACCCAGAAGTTAAATTAAACAAACAAGAAATGACTAAACATATGCAAGAATTATTAGCCCAAAGAGATGTTGAATCAATCGAGTTAGCTCAAAAGAATGTATTTGAAGGTAGATCATTTAATCCAAATGAATTTAATAGTATTTTTGAAAAGAATAAACGTAAAGAAGAAAAGAAATTAAAGAAAAGACAGGAAGCTGGAGATATGGTTGTATATGAAGATCAATTTACAGCATTTAATGATACAGGTTTAGGAAATTTTATTTCAGTTGAACAAGATTATGGTGATATATATAATGAAAAACAAGATTTTAAGGATCAATCTAAATTTACAAAGCTAAATAAATTTAATGAAGATATTGAAGTTTCTTCTGATTCAGATTTTGAATATTCTAATTCTTATTCAGATTATAAGAATAATAAATTAACTGAGGATGAATTAAAAAGAAAATTAACAGAACGAGAAAAAGATACAAAGAAATATGATAATATGGGATTTTCAGAATTTAAGAGTGTATTTGAAGATCAATTTGGAATATCTAAAGATTTTGGTACACTTATAGGTGATGATATATCAAATACTGGAAAAGCGAAACTAATTACATCAGATATGGCTAAAATTTATTCAAGAATGATTGATTATGATTCTTCTAGTGATGAAGATTAAGGTATGATTTTTTTATTGAATCATAGCCTAATTTTATTAATCTTTTTTTTTCATTTAATTCTACACTAAAATTAAATATATTTGCAACATCTGAATCAATTATTATTATATCATCTAAACCTCTTGTTAATGCATGTCTCCAACCAATAGACATTGATTTTAATACATTTAAAAAATAATTAATAAAATTATTATTTATTGATTTATTAATAGGATTTGAAATCATAATTGCTATTGTATTTTTTTTATCAATTTCTGTATAATCTGTTGGAAAATTATTCATACATCCACCATCTACATATAATTTATTATTTATTTTATAAGGTGTAAAATATATAGGTATTGAGATTGTTGATCTGATTGCATCAATTAATTTTATATCTGGTGTTAAATCATATGAAAAATATTCTTCTTCAATTGTATCAATATTTGTAACACCGATAACAAATTTAATCTTATTTAATTTGTAAAATTCTAAAAGAGTAATATCTGGATCTATTTTTTTTTGTTTTAAAATCTTCGCATATACTTTTTTAAATGATTCACCATCATCAAATCCATATTCTACGAATATTCTATCAAAAGATAATGATTCAAAATTTTTTATTGTTGTTAACTTTGAATTATCAAATGTTTCAGCAAATTTTTCAATCTCTTTAATAGTATATCCCATTAAATACATTGATGAATATAAAGTTCCAGCTGATACACCAATTATGGTTTTTATATTTTTTAAAATATCTAATTCATCAAGTGCTTTTAATACACCAGCATATAATATACCCGCTGAACCACCACCAGATAATATCAATGTGTCTTTGTTTATATTATTTTTTGTTTTTTCTGTTTTTTCTGTTTTTTCTGTTTTTCCTATAAGTTTTATTATCTCTTCGTCTATTGCATTATTCATTATATGTTATAAAATATAATTTTATATAATTATAAACATATATATATGAATAATTTGACTATTGATAAATTAATGCCATCTAAAAATCTAGATTATCTACCCAGAGGTAATATCACAATAAATTCTATTTCAAAAGACAAAAATATAAATTCAGATCCTGAATTAAATTTTAATTCTACTGTTTTACTAAAAAATATTCAGCAAAAAAGATTAAGAGTTAGAGCAAAAATGGTTGAATTATTTAATTTATGTTGTGAAAAAATATTGGATGCTGAAAATTCTGGATTAACAGATTTAATATTTAAATTACCAGAATCTACATTTATTGATTTTAATGGATGTAAAGATATTGATATTATAAATTATATTGCAAAGAAATTAAAACAAAATAAATTAGATGTCCTTATATTAAAATCAGATACAATATTTATAACATGGAAATTTATCGAATTGAATTTTGAATTACCAAACTTTTCATCAAAAAATCTAAAATAAATATTACTATTATTCCAATAATAATTATTATAAAAATTTCACTATATTCATCTTTAATCTGTTCAATTGTTGATTTATTTATTTTCATATTTACTCCATTTTTTTCTTTATTTAATTTATTATTATTTTTAAGATGTTTTATTAATTTATTTCTACAATCATAGCAATTTTTAATATGTAAAAATATGTCTTCCCCTTTTTTTATTTTTTTACATTTATCAGTATTATTTATATATTTACTAATTGAATTATAATTATCCTTTTTGGATATCATTGATACAGAATCTATAATTGAATCTAATTCTGGTGAATCTATTGATATTGAATCTAAATCTAAATCAGGTGAATCTATTGATATCGAATCTATCGTATCATCTAAATTCATTTTTAAATTATTCGGATGTATTTTTCCAGAATTATATTCTTTAATATCTTGATCCCATTTAAATTTCTGATTATTATAATCATTATATACTGTATTAAATAAATTAGTTTTTTTCATATGTATTTCTCTTGCCATCTTATCAATATCTTCGGTATTATTATTAAATGCGTTATCTAAATCACTATACATAATATATAATTAATGCGTAATTTAAATATATAAAACTTACAAATTATATTTATAATATTAATTCATGATGTCTGATGATGAACAAGAATTTAATTTTCAAAATACCGATATTGCAGAAAGTACTGATATGAAAGTTGATATGTTTGCAAATAGTGAAAAAACAAGACCAAGAGATGAAAGATGGTCTTTTTCTAAAAATGATAATAATTGTGATGATAATATAGATGATATTGATGAAGATATAAATTCATATAAAAAAGAAGCATCAAAAAACAATGATGATATTAAAGAAGATATTCAAAATGATGTTGATGATAAAAGTGTAGATAATAAATCGAATAATAATAATAAAAATGATGGTGAGATAGATGATGATTATGAAACATTATCTACAAATGAGAAACGATTAAGAAGACTTGAGTATATGCGTAAGTTAGGTGAATTACGTGATTTAGGTTGTAAAGTAACAAATTATTCAATTAATGATGATTATTATATGATGAAATATGAATATGAATTACATACAAGTATTCGTACTAAACGTAATTGGATGCAATTATATAATCATATTTTAATTGGTGCTGTTAAAGGTGTTGAATTAGTTAATAATCGATATAATCCTTTTGATTTTAGTTTAAAGGGTTTATCAAATGAAGTATCATCTGATAAGAATACTTATTATGAAATTTTAGGTGAGATTTACGAACATTATAATGTTCCTGGTAAGAAGATGAATCCATGGATGAGATTATTTGTTACTTTAATTGGTACTGTTGTTATTGTAGGTGGTAAGAATAATGCACATAAATTTATTCCTGGTGTAGCAAGTAAAGTTGAAAATGATGAAGCATTATTAGAAAAATTACGTGCTAAAGCTGCGGCAGGTAATAATCAAACAAATCAAACAAATCAAACAAATCAACAAAATCAACAAAATCAAAATGCCCTGCAACCACCTCCTCAAGTAAGACAGACTGGTGGATTTGATGATTTATTTGAAAAAGAACATTCAAATACTGTACAAAAGATAAAGGATTTAGAGGAATTAAAACGTCAGGAACTTGAATATCAACAATTACAAAAAATGTTAGCAGATGATGATGATAAATTTAATAAGGTAAAACAAAGATTAGAAATGAGTCAACGTAGTCCTGAATCTATCAGTGAACGTAGTAAAAATAGAACAACTACAAAAAATCAAAGACAATTCCAACCTTCAGCTGTAAGAGATTCTGATTCGAGATCAACACTTTCTAATCAATCTAATCAATCTTCTCGTAGTGTAATCTCAGTTAATAAAACTTTACAAAATCAATTAAATAAGAATAAGAATAAGAATAAAAATAATAATACTATTAAGGCTTCATCAATTTCATTTGGTTCTTCTACAAAAGGTAAGAAACCTAATGTAAATGTTGGATCAAGATAAGTAAAAAAATTGATTTTTAATCTATAATTTAATATAAAGATATATTCATTTTATATTAAATAATTATGCCACCTAAAAAATCTGTTAATATTGAAGATAATAATGATAATGATAATAAACCTGTAAATAAATCAAAGAGAGGTCGACCTCCCATTCAAAAAACACCACCAGTAAAACCTAAAAAAAATATTCCAGTTAATCACGAGGAAGAATTAGTTTTACATTTACCTGTTTTTGATGATGATACAAATACTGATGCAAAGAATATTTTTACAATGAATCATACTGAAACAAGTAATGATACATTTGATGAAACTACTATGACAGAGATTGAAAAAAAAACTGATATTAATCATTTAATTGAAGAAATTGGAAAACGTGATGCGATTATTAAAAGTTTAAAAGATACAATTAAAAATTTTAAGAATATTTCACAAGAAAATATTTTAACAATAACTAAGGAAACAAAGAAAACATTAGTAAATTTAGGATTGATCAATTTAGAAACAAATAAATTACAATATTGTGAAAAAACAAATATTGCATGTTGGCATTGTTGTCATACATTTGAGTCCGCTCCATTATTTCTACCGGAAAAGTATCACAATGGTAAATTTTATGTTTTTGGTAATTTTTGTACTTGGTCATGTATGTTAGCATATAATAATCAAATTGATGAATATAGAAAACAAATTAGAAATTCATTAATTAAGAAATTATACAAAGATATCTATGGAATTGAATGTATGATTAAACCTGCTGGACAAAAAGAACTATTAGAAAAATTTGGCGGTCCTGTCAAGATTGATAATTTTCGTGATCCCAAACTAAATCAAACTATGATTTCTAAAATTAATATTCCTCCTCAAATTCCTTTATTATCTTATTATGAAGAAACTATTATTGATAATAAATAATTTTTATTTATAATTTACTTGATTTGGCAAAACGTTTTAAATTACATTCTACAATTTCTTGTGGTTTAATAGGATCTATAAAATCCTGTTCTCCATAATACACAGCTGCCCAAAATCCAGTTATCCAAATTACTTCTCCGCGTAGCCTTGATGTTCTAACGTACATTATATTTCATAATAATATATTCTTTATATAGATTTTTTATTATTATTTTTTTATTTGTTATCTCTTCATTATTTATTTGTTATTTTTCTTTTTGACTTTTTAATCTCATCAACTTTAAGTTTATCATCACCGATAGATTTTAATTTATCCTCATAAAATTTAGGTATTCCACTTATAAATAGATATCTAAATCCTTGTAAATAACAATCACAAAGATCATCTTTTTTAGTATGCACATCAAGATATTTTGAATCACTTTGATTAATTAATGCTTGACAGTAAATTAATCCTAAACCTTTCGTAATTTCATATTCTTCTCTTTTATCTTTAGCTTTCCCTAACTTATCATCTGTTACACCTTTCATAACTTTTAATTTATTAGATGGTGATATGAATTTAATATTTGTAATTTTAGATTTTGTTACATTTTTATCAATTATACCTCTGAAAACAAAATATGAATATAATAAAGTTGCAATTGTTTTCATATTAGGATTCTTCAAAGATGGCTGATTTTCAATTAATACTTCATCCACATCTAAAAACGTTTTGAATGAATCTAATTTTGTAAATAATTTTATAGCAAGTTCTTGTAGAGGTTGTTGTGAACAATTCTGTCCCTGTAGCTTTTTAGGTTTAAATTGAGTTAAAATTTTTTTTGTATCTTTTTCATGTTTATCACAAAAAGACCATTCCTTATTATTTGAAACAATAACAGATGCGGAATTTTTACATTTTAAATGATTACATGCAAATGTATTATTCTCTTCTAATTTATCAATTGTTGGAATAAATTTAGTTGAATGTGCTTTACATAAAGTTTTATATTCATTTAATTCAGATTTAGTAGATGGAAAATAAAGTGATGTAAATCTAGCAATTTTACCACATTTATTTTTTGTTCTTAATTCAAAACAACAAAGATCTCTATCTTCAACTAAATTAATTATATTCCAGTCTTTTACTGTAATTGTTTCATCCTTTTTTGTCATCAAACAATAAGCTAAATTTTTAATACCTACATCAAATGATAAAATCTTAGTTTCCATTATATAAAGATATATTATATATTAATCTTTAAAATATTAACTCAGCTGAATATAGATGAATTTAAAAATGAAGGTATTACAATAATCGAGAATGTGTTATCTGAGAATGAAATAGTGCACGCGCGTGAAGGTTTACATAATCAATTATTAAATGATTTTGGAATTAATCATTATGATATTCTAGAAAAAAAAATAGAACCTCCCAATGTAGTTAGAAATAAATCTGTTTCTTCAAAGATATTTTATAATAAATGGAAAATAGATATATTAACAAATTATCATATATATAAAATATATAAGGAATTAATGAATAATACCTTTTCATCATCTAAATTAAAAGGTTATGAACATCCATTTGGATATTCTGACGATGTTGTACCATTTATAGATAAAATATGTTGGAGATTGCCAGATACTATACAATTTGAAGGTGGATTGAGCTTACACATAGATAGAAATCCATTAGACCCATATTTATTAAAATTTAATAGACTAAAACGTTTTAGACCAATACAATCTTTTATTTCACTAACAGATTCATATGGATCAAATGGAGGTGGCTTAAAAGTCATAAAAGGATTTCATAAAATAATTGATGATTATTTTAGCAAAGATTTAAATTTAAAAAATGATCCTTCATTAGAAGCAGGTGAATTTTTTAGATTACATTCTAAAAAATATGCAAAATTATTAAATGTATTAGAACCGGTTAATGTTCCACGTGGTTCTCTTGTATTATGGGACAATAGATTACCACATGCAACATGTGATTATCTAGATGGTTTTGATACAAGAGAAGTAGTTTACTTAAGTTATATTCCAAATATTGAATTAAATAAAAAATATCATACGTTACAATCAGAACATTTAATAAAAAATTATTATCCTCCAGTGTATTTTGAAAATAAAAATCAATTTTGTGATTTAAATTTTAATATAAATACATTAAGTGAGTTCCAAAAAAATATATTAGGAATAAAAAATTGATTTAAATAGTTATTATTTGTTAATACTTTTATTTATGTTAACTATTAATAACTATAACAAATGTCAGATATAAAAAGTAAATTACAAACAAAACTTGAATCAGATATTAAGAAATCAATATTACCACCAGATGTAACAATTAATACAATGACTGTAATTTGTGATACTGATATTGTTTTTAATGTAGCAAATATTGCAAAATATATTAATCTTGACCCTTCATCAATTATTGATATTAAATATGGTAGAACCGGAGATTCAATGACCAATAGAACTTTGTCTAAACAAAAACGCGGTAAAAAAATTAAAAAGAAGAAAAAAGTATTTTTTAATCAAGTATCGATTAAAATTATGATTAATGACAAGAAAGATCGACCTGTAAATATTAAATTATTTTCAAATGGTTCTATGCAGCTAACTGGATGTAAGGTTGTAAAGAATGCATTGGATACCATTGAAAAGATTTTTGTTGAATTAAAAAAAGTTAAAGGTATTGTAAATTCTACAACAAGGAAGGTTGAAGAAAAACCATTCTGTAATAATTCATCTTTGCTGAAATTAGAAAAAATTAAAAACATATATGTTGCAATGATTGTTAGTAAGTTTATCTTTCCTGTTAAGATTAATCGGCCAAATCTTCATAAGATTCTAGTTAGAGATGCGTATGATGTAGAATATAATCCAGAAACACATTCTTCAGTAGATATTAAATATAAATATGGAAAAGATAAGATTTCTATTTTTGTCTTTGAAAAAGGACCAATTGTAATTACTGGTGCAAAGACATGTGGACAAATTTTACATGCATATAATTTTATTAACACATATTTATTGACTAATCATAAAGAAATTTCTAAGAGAAATTTAGATCAGAATGATATTAAAAAGTTTTTAAATCCTGTAACTGAATCTGAAGTTTGTATGGATTTTTATAATCATTAAGTAAATTTTATAATCATAGGTAAATTAGTAAACATACAAATAAATAAAATAAATAAAATAAATTATAAATCTAATTCTTCTAATTTTGCTTTAGCTTGTTCCAATTTCTCTTGAATTGTAATAGCCATTGATTTAGATGAAGACCATCTTTTGCTATTTTGTTTAGGATGTTTTTCTATATTTATCCATTCTCTAAATTTATCTTTATTTGGTCCATACATTTCTGAATAATATAAAACATATTTTGGCATATCTTCTTGTTTTAATCCATCAGGTAATTTCTTTGCATTATATTTTCTATTTCTTTTATCTGTATTTTGATTCTGTTCTGATTGTGTTGCAAATCTTAAATTTTGATTTCTATTATCTAATTTATCACGATTCTTATGATCTACTGATAGTGTTGCATATTTTTTTTCATTGTGTTTTTTACAGATAACTTGATGGAGATATGTCATTGTATCTGTTGATTTATAAGAACGTGTTGATATATATCCGGTACTATGATAAGACCATGTTGGATAAATATGTTTATCTGGATTAATAACTTCTTTATAATCTTCAATTGAAAATTTTGTATATCCGTCAGTTTCACAGTACATAATATAATATTCATCACCTTTTTCATTCATAACTAACCAATGCGGGTTTTTTAATGAACCAGCATTACTACCCATTGTTACAAAATGCCCAGGATATGATTTTTTAATAATAAGATTTTGTTTATTTGGTAATTCATATTCAGTTAAAGATTTCCATGCATTTTTAATTGTTTCATTTCTACTTTTGTTTGAATTTTCTTTGAATAATTCTTGATTTAATAATTGAATTTTTGATAATGATTCTTCTTCTGACTCAACTTTAGTATTAACTTTTGATGATTTCTTTATTGGTGTTTTTGGTTTATTATCTTCTTCTGAATCATTATTACTATCACTATCACTATCACTATCACTCTCATAATTTCTTTTAACCTTTGTTGGTTTCTTAATCGATGTTTTTAGTGTTTTTGATTTATTATCTTCTAAATCATCTTTAATCTTTGTTTCTTTATCATCAAATTTAAATAACTTGAATGAATCATTATTAATTCTTTTACTTGATGTTAATTGAGATGGTTTATTTATTTGTTCTGTATTGTTAATTGTATTTGTATTATTTTCTGTAATCTTTGTTGGTTTCTTTGGTGTACGCTTGATTTTGTGACGTTTTTCTTCAATAAATTTTTTTAACTTTTTATCATCCATCGGTTCATAATCATGTTTGTCGATAATTCTTTCGATTAATTGCCTATCTTTTGTATCATCAATTGGTCTCATCTCACTAACTTTCTTTGCACCACGTTCCATTATATTAATATAAACAGAAATATTAATATAAATTTCAACACATTTTGAAATCAATTTTTATTAAAAACTATATATAAATATCTAATTTTTGAAAAAGAGTAATAGCATAATAAATAACGCACTTTCTAGTTGGCATAAGCAAGCCCTCCCATACCGCTCATAATTCTGAGAACGTTGTAAGAGAATGCATAGATGTTGACATTGGTGTTGTCGAATAAGGAATCTAATTGGACATTGCCAGCAGTTCTGAGGTTATCACCATAAGTTAAATTGAGGAGAGTTGTATCAATACGAGATAAGTTAGCAGAACCAGAAGGTTGGTGTTGTTCGGGGTTAAGAGCGAATGAGTATACATTGACACCATCAGCTGGAGTACGAGTGTGGTGTTGGTGAGGTTGTACGTAGTTGAAGTAAGCACCGTTTCGGATATCAAATCTGTCATGACCGTTGAGTTTGAGTTGGGCGGTAGATACGAGGTTACCATTGCCATTGAGGTCAAGACCGTAATTGGTAGGATCTTGGACGATTACATCAAAAGGATTTGTTGCGTTGATACCAGAATAAGCAGTGGCACGGGCATCATTGAGATCGGCAACTGGGACAGAGAGATCAGCAAGAGTAAGTGAGTGAGAAATTACAGTTACAGCATCAGTTGGAAGAAGACGAGCTGTTGTGGCAGTAGCCCATTCTTGATAACCACCAGATGCATCACCTGTAGCAGTATTAAGAATTACACGTGCACTATTAGAACCAGAAACATCAAGTGTTACAAGTACAGAGCTAATCTTATCACTAAGATGTACACTGTTATTGCCAAGTACACTAGGATTAAAATATAAACAACCAAAAGTAGATTCAGTTGAAGATTTGTTATTTATGAGAACAGTAATATCTACACCGTTTCTGCTGGCGTCAGTGTTAGTTGGTTTGACATATTGAGATGCATTGTTATTAACTTCTGGTAATACAAGTTGTTGCCAACCAATAACTGCACCAGATGCACACATAAACATACCAGCTGCAGCATTTTGGGCACCATATTCAACAGCAGCAGCTTCGTCGCGTTCACCAGAGTAAGTGAGGAAAGCTTGGCCACCAGCTACATTCCAGCAACCAAGTTGAGGAGTGAAGACAATTTCCTTGGTAGGATGGTTGAATTCGAGCTTATGTTTTTGGTAACCATTGGGTACACTGTCGGGAGAGTTATATTGGAGTTGTTCAATGAGGTATTCATGACCAACTTGGGCCATTCTGCGGCGTTCTTCGGAATCAAGGTAAATGTAGTCAACCATTAAACCAGCTGATACAAAGTGAAGACCATTAACACCGGTTAAAGCAGCATAACCAGATGATACTAAGAGATCAGTAGCAGCATTGAATTCAATAGTGAAGCGAACTTCGTGATATTGAAGAGCAATAAGGGGAAGAGCAAGACCAGTATTGCGGTTGAAGGAGAATTGGAGAGGGATGTAAAGTTCGTATTCAGGGAGAATAACATCACCATCAGCAACAGCACCACGTAATTCAGTGAGTTCAGGAACATCACCAATCATGGCACGATAACCACGTTCTTGGTCAACAGTATGAGTAAGTTCATACCAGACATCCAACCATGTACCCCAGTGTTTGTCAATTTGGGAACCACCAATTGTGAGTTCAATGTTGTTAATAAGAGCATGACCAACACGTTTAACCCATGCAACACGTGTACAGTATACATCATTTGATTGCCAGCCGGCAACTGTTGTATTTACTTCGGGAAGAACAACACGGAGATACATTCTAGTAGCAAGATCACCATTGCGGAGAACTTGAACAGTGTTTCTCTTGTTGAAGTCAGCAGAGTCTAATGGAAGTTCAATGCATTCCATAGAGAAGTTGGTGTGTCTACGATAGACAACCTTGAAATATGTAATTTGAGGATTACCGGTAAGGTAAACATCTTGAGCACCATAAGCAACTAATTGCATTAATCCACCACCCATTTTAGTATATTATAGGTTTTAGAAAAAAATTATTAAAACTATATTAAAAAGTATTTTTATTTTGATTATATTTAACTGATATTTTATTTTACATGTATACTTTTACAAGGTAAAAATGTAATTTTTAATAAACTCGTTTTTTGTGTTTTAAAAAATACATAATTTTTTACTTAAACAAATATTTGTAAATTTAAATCTATTGAGATAATTTAGATGTCAGTTTTTAAATCCAAACCTACAAAGGTTAAAGTTGTAAATGAACGTGGAACGCTAGATGAAATACATAGAGAAACAATTAATAGTTTTAATGAGGGTAGAAAATTATTCGATCAAAATAAACAAAAGATTTATTTATTAAAAGAAAAATTAAAAACATTTGATTTATCAAATAAAAATTATGATAAAATTAATTTGATTAAAAATAAGATAAAAAACTTAGAAAATGAAAATAATAATTTAGATATATTAAATGATGAATTAAATTATTTTGTTAAAAATAGTGACATTTTATTAAATTATTATAAAGATGATAGTAAAATAGATAATATAGATGAGATTAGTGAATCAGAAGATAATAATGAAATATTAAATGAAGATTCTGATGATTTTTTAGATAAATTAAATTCCTTTGACAAGGGAGGACAAAAAGAGGTTAAACAAAGTAAACAAAAAAGAAGAAAAAATAAAGAAGAAGAAATTGTTTGTAAATCAATTTTAAGTTTTTTATCTAATACCTCATCTAATTGTGATGAAAAAAATTTAACTTCGACCGAATTACAGCCATCAGTTGTAGTTGAAAAAGGGACATTGAAAAATCAATATTTAATGCTTAATGATCCTATATTTAGTTGTAAAAAAACTAAATTATCACCAATAAAAATATGTCAAACATGTACAATTGAAAAAACTTTACTACAATCAGAAGGTATTTATGTTTGTCAAAAATGTGGAAATTTTGAATATGTAATTATCGAAAGTGAGATTCCATCACACAAAGATTCAATGAATGACAAGCCAAAATATCCTTATAAAACTATTAATCATTTAATTGAAAGATTAAATCAATTTCAAGGTAAACAAACTACAATAATACCCATAGATATTTATACATTAATAGATGTTGAATTAAAAAAGATGTTAATTGAAAAAGAAGATGTTAATCCAATTATAATTAAAAAAATTCTTAAGAAATATAGATTAAATATTTATTATGAACATTGTTATTTAATATTTTCAAATGTCACAGATACCCCTCCACCATCTTTAACACGTGATGAGGAGGAAAAGGTTAAGAATATGTTTAAAGCTACTGAAAAACCTTTTAAAAAATATAAACCAGAAAATCGGTCAAATTGTCTTAATTATTCTTATACTTTACATAAATTATTTTTAATTTTAGCTGATTTTGTAAAACAAAATGGAGATCAAGATGGATATAATAGAATGATTAATAATGCTAAATATTTTGGCTTATTAAAAAGTAGAGATAAATTAAAAATGCAAGATTTAATTTGGAGAAAAATATGTATAGATTTAGGTTGGCCATATCATCCATCATTTTAAATCTAAAATATATTTAAAGAATAAATCTTTATAATAAAGATTATAAATGGCGAATGAAAATTCACAATTAGTTGTTAATAGAGAAAACAATACAGTAAACGAAGAATCAAATACATATGAAGAAGATATGGAGAAATATACAAAGATTGATAATTTAGATGAAGATCCAGTTTATGGAGACAATGTTAATTATATTCTAGTATCTTTCGCATCTCCAGAAGGAATCATGAATTGTAATATTAGAGCTTTTAAGATTCGTAATTATAAAGGTAAACCTGCTATTTTTAATACATATGAAGAAGCAGATAGAGCAGCTAAAGAACTTCAATTGGTTGATAAATATTTTGATGTATTTGTTATGACTAATGGAAAATGGTATGCATGGGATCCTAATCCTGCAGATCGTAAATATGTACAAGCAGAAAAGTTTGATAATTCAAAAGAACAAGAAGTAATGGATGGAATTAATAAAACAGCTATTGAACGTCAACAAAAACAACTAAATGAAATGAATGCTTTAATTGGAAAGAAGAAGGCTATGATTGATGATGGTAAACACGAGAATCAAAAGCGTAAAGAAGAATTGATTAAACAGGGTACGACTGAAGCTACAACTGAAGTCGAAGATAAAACTGAAGCTAAAGAACCACCCAAAAAGAAGACACCGCATAATAATATAGCTATTAAAGAAAGACTTCGTAAACGCGTTGAAGAAAAACGTATGCAAGAACTTAAAAAACCAGTAAATACAACAGAACTTTCATCAAAATCTAAATTAGATGAGGTTAGACAATCTGAATCTAATGTAGAAACTGTAAATAATAACATTAATAAAGCTAAACAACTTTTAGCAAAGATGAAACAAAATCAAAAATAACTAAATAAACGTAAAAATAAATAAATGAGTAAACTTATAAATAAATGAGTAAACTTATAAATAAATGAGTAAACTTATAAATAAATGAGTAAACTTATAAATAAATGAGTAAACTTATAAATAAATGAGTAAACTTAATATAAAATCAAAGTGCACTGACAAAATATTTATTAATTTTTTCTGTTTTTCTTTTATCTAAATCATTTAAACTTAAAATCCAGGGGTCGGGTCTTGAAAACATTGTTTCAAACACATCCGATGGAAAAACTGGGTCATTTAATTCATCTTGATAAGATTTAGGTAAATATCTATAAACTATTTTTTCTATTGGTTTTTCTTTTTCTTTATATCTATAATATTGGTCAATATAGAGGATTAAAAATCCAACTAATAAAATGATAACACCTATTAATTTACTATTCATTATATTAATATATTAGTAGATTATTTATTTTTAAATTTCTGTAAAGCTTTTTGTTTAGGATCAATTACATTACCATCATCATCAACTTCTTGTTTCTCAACATCTAAAATTGTTTTTGATTTTTTAATTTGAGAACACCATGAACCATAATCTATTTTATTAGTTAAATTTCGAAGTTTCCAATCTTTAACATAATTTTTTTGATGATATAATTGTAATTGTTTACATCCAATTTTTACTTTTACACCTGTTAGATCTGGCGCTTTATACCAAAATATACGCTCAAGTGGATTTGATACTTTTCTTCTATTGTCAATAACCATACAATTATTATCCAATGTAAGTTTTGTAAAAACTTGTACAAAAGAATTAAAATTTGGCAACATACCAGCGTAGTGGTCATATATTCTTTTTTGATTTGAAACAGTCTCTTCTTTTAAGAGAAAAAAATAATCAAAATTTGATCTTAATTCTGGTGTAATACCGAGTGGATATTGCATAGTTAATATATACATAATATGATAATGTCTACCATTGAATAATAATTCTTGAATTGGTTGATCTCTCATCCATGTACCTTTAGATGATAAACAATCGTCCATGACTATATATGCACGATCATCTAATGTCTTACCTTCTTCTTCTCTTTTTGATTTTTTCTCTATCATCTCTGTTTGTCGTGCTAAAATTTTTTGTATTAATTCAGTTTTATATTCATAATGAATAAATGTATCTGGAAAAAAATTATTATAAAAAGAACTCATTCGGTCAGTTGGTGATAAGATCATTCCAACTGGGATTTTTCTATAATGATGCATTATAGCTCTAACAACCCAACTCTTACCTGAACCACGTTTTGCAACCATTACTATAGCCGGATGTTCAACCATATCAGCAAACTTAAATTGCCGAATTGGTAAAGATGAACCATTGCGCATATCAACATCTTTTATACCCATTTATACATATAATTTAAGAGAAAAAAAATTAAGAGAAAACATAAAAATAAATAAACATAAAAATAAATAAACATAAAAATAAATATAAATAAATTAAACAATAACATCAGGTGGCATAACAACACCTGTTGCAGTTTTATTCACCATTGTAAATGAATGTGCTATATCAGATGGTGAATTTTGAGGTTGTAATGATTGAATTGGTGGAACATTTATTTTTGATTGAATTGATTGTATTGGTTGAATTGGTTGAATTGGTTGAACTGGGTGAACAGACTTTTCTTCTTTATAATTAAAATATGCAAATGCAATAAACCATACAATTATAGCAACTATTGAAGGTATAATAATATCATTATATTTTTGTTCATCTTTAATTTTTTTACCTTTCTTTAATCTTTTTTCAATCTCTTTTTTTCTATTCCAAGCCATGTAATTATACACAATTGCACCAGCTAATAAACCAATAATTACGGGATTTTTTAAGATTTCAACTAACATTGATTTTTATATATTAAAGTTATATATTTAATTTTATTTTAACTTATTTTTACATGAATAATGCATCATAATATTCCTTCTCATTTATATTAGATTTTAATATCTTAATTTCATTTATATCTTGTTCTGGTTCCTGTTTGTGTTCTTGTTTTTGTGGTAGTAGTTGTGATTGTTTTTGTTCATGTTTTTGTTCTATTTGTTCATGTTTTTGTTCTATTTGTTCATGTTTTTGTTCTATTTGTTCATGTTTTTGTTCTATCGTTGGTTGTTTTTTTCCACCCAAATCTAGAGATGAAAATTTATTCATTTTTTCATTATATTCATTTTCTTCATCAATAATCATATCTAATTTAGATACACTTTTATTTAATTTATCCATTAATTCATCTTTTACCGGTTCATCTTTTACTGGTTCATCGTCAAAAAAGTTTATCTTATGTTCTTTATCTTGTTGTTCTTCTTCAATTAATATTTGTCTAACCTTATTCTCTTTCATTTCTTCTGTTTCTATAATATAATCATTCTTAAGATATTCTGTTATAATATCATTAAGAGGAAGAACTTTTATTAAAGCTTCTTTAATTGCTTCTTTTATAATAGATATTGATTCTCTTTTATTTTTTTGTTGTTCAATTGTTGGAAATTGATGCCAAAATAATTCTGGATTTAGAAATAGAATTTTTGATGATTCTACATAAACTTTATGGATAAAATCTTTTATATTAATTTTTTCATGAATTTTTTCATTAACTAATGTACATTCTTTACCAGATGCATTATATGTCAATAAAACAATATATGATTTAAATGTAGCTTTTATTAATTTTTCAAAAATATCAGCATGTTTGCTTGAATCTCTAATTCTAATATATTCTGCTTCGATTAATTGAGAATTTAGAGTTTGTATATTTTTAAGAAAATGTTGAAAAATTTTTAATACACCAGGATTTTCAGTTACTATACCTTGTAATACAGCTTGTTCAGTCTCTTTTTCAACTTCAATGGCTTTATCATACATTGATTTGATTCCTTCATATACTAATGGTGCCATTATATTAATCAAAAAATTAGTATATTCTGTTTTTATTTCTACAATATTTCTTTCATAATAATGCATTTTAGATAATATATATTAAGATTAATTATCTAAAATTAATACGCAAAAATAATTTATTTATTTATACATTTACTTATACATTTACTTATACATTTACATATTGCAAGAACCACCTTTGCAGTTATTTCCACGTGAAGCTAACCATTTAGATTGTGTGGGAGTTAAACATAAACAAGCTGAATTCTCTAAATTGTTATTACAAAACATATTATTTGGTTGATATTTAGAACCATCTATACCATCATTTACAGGAAGATCGAATGGAGGAGGATATTGAGGAGAGCAACATGAACGACTGCAAGGTACAGTATTGAAATCAATGTCTGTGTGTGGATCATCTTTTTCTGGTTTATCACCATATGCAGATCCCCATGCAGTTGCAACTTCAGGAGGAACACCTAAAAATTGTGATCCAGACATAAGTGTTTTTGATGTATCATCATAAATTGCTGGAATTGTTACTTCATTTGTACCTTTAACTGTATCAAATCTTTCAGGTGAATTTAATAACATATAAATAATAGCTAAAACTACAACCGCAATTAAACCATATAAGAATTTCTTTCCTCTATCAGAGAGTGGCATATTTAATAATAATTTATGTACACAAAAAAAAGTTAATTTTATATTAAAAATATTTATAATTTTAATAAATCAATTAATACATAGGTAAATATACTTTGTCTAAAATCCATTGTGATTTATATTTTATTCGTGGATAATAATCAATTTGAATTTGATATTTATTTAAAATTTCATTAAATTTTTCAAAATATGTTCTGTCTTGTGCAATTTTTTTATAAAATTTTTCAGTTGTAAAACTTGTTCCATATTTTTCTATAACTTGATCTTGTATTCTTTCAAAAATATAATTATAATCTCTGAATAATTTATCTTCATTGACAAAAATCTTTTCATGGTCTAATTTTGTTTTTCTTATATTATATAATCCTTCGGCTGTAACTACTAATGAACCACATATTTTACCATCATTAAAAGAATCAATAAAATGAAGTATATCTCCAATACTTGGTACCTCATATAATATACCTTGTTTAACACGTCCGCCTGGTTTTGGTGTTGGAGGATGTGTATGAAAAATATATTCATATTCTCGTAGGTCTGATAAATCTCTTGGTAAAAATATTTCTTCATCACCTTTATCAACACGTGTTGTATTACCAGCTACTACAACTCGCTCTAAAAGATTCATTTTAAAATCTAATAATCCAGTATGTTCTGAATATCTTAAGATATCACTATTAGTTAAATCAATATATTTTTTAGTATAACCTCCATGTTTTAGTAAAGCATCAAAAATTAACATTTGATTTTGATTAATTTTTATATATTCTAAATTTGAAGCTACTTTTGCTTTAATTTTTATTTTTTTCTCTGGTTTATAAAAAAATACTAAATCCATAAATGATTCTGATGGACAAAAATTATGTTTAGTAACATAATGTTCTAATCCATCTTCCCATATAAAATTTTTATAATTATATCTTCCAGATGTAATATTTTTTTCATCGCATAATAAACAATCAGATGGTTTGTCATTTAATGTAAAATTTTTTGTTTCTTTCAATAATAAATTTAAAATTGATAATTTTGATTCAAAATTATTTTGACCATCCCATTTCGTACCTTGTGTTGGTTTTTGGAATTTATTACCTTTCATATCAAAACCAGATTTACCCCAAATACCAATCAAAATATATTCACGATCATTTTTTTTTAAATAATTCATATATTAAATTAAAAGAATAAATTTATATTATAACTATTAAATGACTGAAAATTTTTTTAGTGTTCTTGATATTGAAGAAAATTCAGATACAGATTATGAGTGTGAAAATGATTTACCTGAAAAAAATGATAATCAACATGCATATACAAGAAAAAAGAAATTTGATTATAATCCAAAAAAAAATACATGGAATTATGAAAAAAAAGATAAAAAAATAAATCATAAAAAAATATTATGCCAAAATATGATAATACATGGGTCATGTGCATATACAGATAGATGTTTATATGCACATAAATTAGATGAACAAAAGATTGATATTAAACGTAAAAAAATTTTTGATTTACTTGATAATTCAAGTGATTTAAGTTTTGTTGATGTTAACAAACATAAAGATATCTATAAAGAATTTATATTATTTACAAAGCCATGTTTAGAATGTATAAATAATAAATGTACTGGTGGAAATAATTGTAAATTTGGTTCACCTTCTATTAAATATATTATATGTTATGATGATTTAAATTATGGTACATGTGAAGATTCAAGTTGTGATAAAATACATCTTACAAAACGTGGATTAAAACCAATATACAATAACATATCAACTCTATTAAATAAACCATCAATTGATAATATTAATATGTTAAAACCAATTATTAATAATTTACTTTTATTTAATAATATTACCAAAACAAATATTAATTTTATTAATGATGATTCTGATATAAGTGATGATGAATGTGAAAAATCAATATTTAATAGTAAATATGATTTACTTGATAAACAATTAGATTAAAAATTGTTAATTAAAAATTGATTATCAAATCATATATAAAATAAAAAATATATCAACATATTATCAAAAAATGGAGACTTATGAGATTGATCGAAATCCAAAATATTTATCAACCAAATATTTTCCAAAATCAATTAAAGATCTAGTTGTTAACGAGACTAAAATTTCAATGTTAAATAATTGGTTAGATTTCTATGATGTAAATACTACGAAATATAAAAATATAAAAAAACGCTACAGAATTACATTAGATGATGATGATGAGAATACAGAAATTGATATTCAGAATAAAAGAGATAAAAATATTGCTCATGATAAAAGTTGTTCAATAATTATTGGTCCACATGGTTCTGGAAAAACATCAATGGTTATGACAATGTTGGAACAAAAAAAATATAATATTAATGTTATTAACTTTGAAAAGATTAATAAAATTGAAGATATTGAAGATTTTATTAATAAAATTTCAAATAATGATATCTATTCTCTGATGTTAAATAAAGATAAAAATTTAAAAAAAGCAATTGTAATTGATAATGTTGAAAATATTATCACTACAAATGAAAAAACTTTCGTAACATATTTAATTAAATTAAATGAACACAATTGGATTTGTCCAATTATTTTTATTTGTAATGATACGCATAATAAGATTATTAATTTTATTAAAAAAACAGCATACAAAATAATTTTATATTATCCTGCAACTGAAAGTATGTCGACTGTATTTTATAAGATTGCATTAAAAGAAAAGTTAAAATTTGAAAATGAAAACGTATGTAATACATTAATTAAACATTCAGATAATGATTTAAGATTTTTAATATCAATATTAGAAGCAATTAAAAATATCTATAACTCTAAACAATTTACTCAATCTGATTTAGATAATTTTATAATAACGCGTAAAATGAAAGATCAAGATTTAAATATTTTTAATGCAACTAAAAAATTATTATACACATATGAATCAATTGATGAAATAATTAGAATATTTGAAACAGAAAAAACAATTATTCCTTTAATGATTCAACAACATTATATTAATCTGTTACAAGGACGTGATTTTAATTTAATAAAACAAATCTCGACATCACTATCGAGAGGTGATGTTATTGAGAACTATGTTTACGAACACAACGCATATGATATTCGAGATACGCAAGCTTTTTTCCAATGTATAAATCCATCATTCATCTTATCAAGCGCACTAAATCCTAAAAAAAATCCAATTGAAAATTTTAATCCTGATCTTAAATATCCGATTGATCTTAATAAAACATCAATAAAACGCATTAATTATACAAAAAATATATTACCCGCTAATTCACATTTTAAGAATATGAAATTAAATGATTATATGTATTTCAATAAAATCATATATGGTTTAATTAAAAGTGAACAATATGAAGAAATTAATAGATTAGTAAAAGAGTATAACATAGATATTACAATAATTGAATCAATATTAAAAATTAATAAGTTAACTGGTGATAAATTTGCTATATCAACAAAAATTAAAAAAATACTTGAAAAATCCTGTTCAAATCTTGTTGTAGCAAAACCAAAACCAATTTTAAATAAAAAAATTAAATTTAAAAATAAAAAAATATAAAAATAATTTTTTTTATCATTTATAATAATATATAAAATGGACCGTACTTCTAAGAATGCTACTCAAGACGATGACATGGAATTCTTTGTTAAACACCAAGATATTCCTGAAGAACAAATCAGATCTATCTTACGTCACAGAAAAATGAGTGATGATAAGATTGAATCAATGCTCCAAAAGATTAAAGATGCTAAAGAACGTATTCGTAAACATGCCAGACGTTTTATTGAAAAGATTGACCAACACTATGGTCTTCACGATGTTCCCACTATTGTTAGCAAAGCCAACAAATTTGCTCAAAAACATCAATTATCTAACTTAGAACGTGATACCATTATTTCTATGGCTCTTAAGGGTGATGTTTACAACACTGTCAATCCCATTAATGATTTAAGATATTCAGAAATGTCTAAATTCATGGGTATTGAATCTCCTGTTGGCCAAGTTCTTAACATTCAATCTAAGGATTATGCTCCTCTTAATGAAATTGTTAAACTCTTTGAAGGTACTCGTATTCTTCATGCTGATATCAAGAATCAACTCAATTTATACAAAGATTGTGCAGTTGAAGCCATTTCCGGTACTTACGATAAGAGCAAACACAATGTTAGCACCCACATTCACCCCGTAGTTGCTGCTCTCTTCGTTCCTAAAATTGAAGCAGTTGAAAGACGTATGATCTTAACAAATGTTGGTCGCGTTGTTCTTCGTCGTGCTCTTCCTTATGTAAATCGCCACGTCCAATTATATGACAATCTTCTTGATGGCGAAGAAGAAGCTGAATGGGAACTTACATCTGACATTGTCCAAGATCCTAACTCTCTCGCTTATTTCTCTGATGATAGCCCAATTACTAACATCATGAAGAGATTCAAGATTCAAATTGAATTATGGAAGAACGTTCTTAACCTCCGCCAAGGTCGTTATTATGCTTCTGGTTATGATGATAATGATGGTGTTACTGGTTTACTCCGTACTCTTTCTCAATATGACTGGAACTATTTTGATGCTCCTGATATGTACCATCTCCAAGATGAAGGCACAGTACTTCGTAAATTACTTGCAGTCTTCTCCTTAAGACCTACCTTTACTCAAGTTTCATCTCTTGTACAACGTACATACATGGGTATGCCAAACTTCACTGGTCTTTCTCGTGTTACATTCCTCAGAATCCCCATCATTAACGTCAGACTCCCAACAATTGTCCAAGGTAATGCAGGTCTTCCCATGCCTGAAATCCATCTTGAACGTTCAATGAACCAAACTGATTATTTTATTGAAAACAAACTCTTTGTTCCCAAGACTAAATCAGTTATGTTCAGCAAAGATCTTATCTTCTTCCATGTTAACAGACGTTATCAAACTGTAAATGTTACAAACCTTGCCTACCGCTTCTCTTACACTTCTATGCCATACCAATCATTCAATGTTGGTCAATCCAGAATTAATGATCTCCCAGTTGGCTTCAACAACCAAATCACCTTAAATCGTGAAATGTTCAACCTCCGCTCTGTTGTAACTGTATACAGACCTCCTATTGCTGAAAACATTGCTGCTGGTTCTTCCGCTATCATTGTCAAAGAAGATTCAGCTGCTGTAGATTACCTCTACTACAATCCTCTTCTTGCCAACATGATGCACGAAGAAAATGGTGCTTACCAACAAAACAGACCCTTCTCCGTTATCTATGCTAACCCCACTGGTCCTGGTGAAATTGGCTTTGTTGAATCTGCCCAAAAATACGGCACAGTCTTCTGCTATTGCTGCTAATTTATCTAAAAAATTGATTAAAAAATTGATTAAAAAATTACTTTAAATTTATAATGTATTAGATTAATATATTATAATTATGCATTTTTCAACTCAAGTTAACTTTTCAAGACGATTTGGTAAAACTATTGGCAATAATGTTCGAATTAAGAATATGAATGAATCTTTAGAGGAAAAATTTAAAAACCAAATTAATAATGATATATTATTATGTGTATGGTTATATTATGAAGATTATGAAAGATTTATTAAAGAATTTAGTGAGTATTTTGATAATTTAAATGATGATTATATTAAAAATCTTGGAACTAAATCTAATGTATATCTTGGAGATATTTTAAAATTATTTTGGTTAGAATCAAATGATCAAAGTTTAAGAGAAAAATATAATCAAGAAGTAGCATTGGATAATTATAAGGTAAGAGTTGAGAAAAATGGATATAAATTTAATGATAAAGATAAAGATTCAGATGGTTTTTATTTGACATTAAGATTACTCGAATATATAAATAATAATAAAGAATTATGTGATGAGTTGTTTAAATTGACACGAGAATTATATGATGCACGAGTTGACGATATTATTCATTGTAGAACAAAAGATGAGTGGGAAATATTATATTCTCTACGATATTTATATAAAAATCTTATTGAAAATGATAAATATAACTTTAATAAAAAACAAAAATTAGAACATTATTTAATGTTTTATCAAGATTCAACTGAAGGTTTAAATTGGCATAATCCATATTCAACAAAATTAATTGAAAGTATTGAATATTTTCCACGTGAAACATCAAAACCTCCATATGATTATGCATATTCATCATATTATAATCTTAAAGAAACTGCTCAAGATGTTGTAGATACATTGATTGTGAATAGTAAAAAACAGCAAAAAGAAACTTCAGAATATTTTACAAATAAAATTAAAACAATTAAAGATTATTATGAAAGAAGAGAAAGAATGATTAAAATGATAAAATATGGTTTTAGATCAATTATTATTATTGGATTATCTATATTTGTATATAAATTTATTTATTGATTTATTATTGATTTATTATTGATAGAATTGAGTAAAAGATGGGAGAATTTTACGTCCGGCTGCTGTAGTTGCCATTGGTCTTAAAGGTGGTGAAATGGGTTTAGAAATATCATTAATATATCCATAATATTGTTTTATATTTGTCATCATATCTGGAATAATATGTTCAACAACTTTATCATTTAACATCTTAACTTGTCTTACTGTATGTTCAGGTAGATTTTTACAATGTGCAAAATATATTGCACGCATAACAACCATTAAATCAGATTCATCTTGGTCAACTTCTAATTTAAATTTTCCTTTTGATTGATCATAAACTGCTACTTTTATTTTTTTTTGTAATCTTTTAATATTTTCTTTTGAAAAAAATATCTTTGTAATATCATTTGAACCAAGTAGATTTCCAAGAATTTTATCACCTGTTTCTCCACCAGGTAGTGTATTATATTCTTGTCTTGATGTTATACTAAGATTTATAGATGGATTTGCATAGATATTTTTAAGTGATGTTCCAGTATACACATCTTTTTTTAATAATAATTCTGAAGCTGGTGTAGATTCAACATAACATGTTTTTGGATTAAGATATGAATAATTACAATTTGCCATTTATATATAATAATAAATTAAAAAAATTAATTTAACTAAAACTAAAAACTGAAAACTAAACTTTAATTAAAAAACTAAATTATATGTTTCTAATATTGAATCTTCTGATAGATTACCATCTTCAACATTATAATTTTGTTGTATAGATTCAAATCTTGAATAATTATATAGAGATGTTGTAGGTACTTTGATATCAATTATTTCATTATCAGTTGGATCTGTTTTTGTTAGAATCATTGCTGAACCAGTTGAATCTGTTCCCAAATATAACACAAATTTATTATTACCAACACCTTGATCATGTACAACAATCTGACCAGGTTTCATTGATGTTGTGTCATCTTTTCTTACATTTGCATATTCAGTTTCCTTTAAAAATGTACCAATTCTATTATTCATAAATCTTCTCATATATTTAGTAATATAATTTTGAATACGAATATCAGGATTAGGTGTATTTGCATCGGAATAGATTTTACCTAAGATTACTTGTACATCTTCATCCGGCTTAACACCGCCATAATTTAAGAAATCGCCAGTATAATTATCAGGATTAATTGCATCTTTAAACATTTGAAAAGCTTTTTCTTTTATTATTTTTTCATCTATTGTCGAATCATAAATCTTTCCATGTATTTTGAATTTTTTAGGTTTTTTATCGTCTTCAACTGAATTTGTATTTCCTGATTGGTCAATAAATTGAGCTGGTTGAGGTTCATCTAAATCTGAAAAGTTAGAATCAATCATAACTAAATAACCATAATTTGGAATGTAATATTCAAGATTATTTATCTTATATTTCCAATATGAAGTTACATTTGACTGTTCATTTAGAGATTTAATAAAAACATTCTTTTCTATTGAAAAATCATCTATATATATATTATGTGCTTGTAATGTTAACAATGCAAACATAATTTGAAATATAATTGACATCCAAACATTTTCAGAATGTACACCTGAACCAATCATTACTTTTGTATTTCCATTCCCCTTTATTTTATATAATTTTGATGCCCAATTATAAAGAGAATATGTAGGACTTTCTGTTAAAATTGCTAGAACATCACCTTCATATGCATTTAGATCTTTAATTTCATCTTTATCTTTAACATTTGATGGGTTCGTTTTAATAGTACCAAGGTCTGTTAATACACCCATTCCAGAAGTCATACCGGCTATTGCAGTCATATTAGGTTGTAAATATTGATTAAATACTTCGGTCATTTTTTTAGCTTCATTTATTTGTTTCTGTTGATAAGCATCTAAACCAAATTTAACATCAAATGTTTGTGGTTTTGGTGGTTTTCTTAATTTGATAGCTGTAATTCTATCAAAATCAATTCCAGATTTATCTGATACATAATATCCATACATCCCGACAAAATGTGGACAAATCTTCTTTTTAAGAAGATGTTCTCTAATATATTCGTAATATCCAATATCTCTCCATTGTGGGAAATTAGAAAATTTAACTTTATTTTGTTTTGTAATCTTTGATGATTCTACTGATAATTTGTAGATTCTTATATTAACTGTAACTGCATTTCTTGCACACACAATAATACCATTTGTATCACGTTGTATTGGATAACAAGATTTATAAATTAAAAATCCATCAGGCATACCCTTGTATGGATTATTTGAAAATCTATAAGTATTATATGGATTTAATTCCATAAATTTAATATGTGATAGAATACTTTTAACACCTCCACCAGAAAATGAAATTGAATCTCCATTTCCTTCTGGGAATAATACTGATTTTATATATTTTGTTTGTGTATTTCTATCACTTAATGTATTATATGCATTCTTTAAATTTTTAAATGTTATAGCATCTTCGTAAACCATATTAACAATACCATGATTGTCTGTTGGACCTGTCGGTTCAATATTTATTACTTTATTATAATTAATAATTGGTTGTGTTGGTAATTGTTCATATGTTCCTGGAAGAAATGGAGGTAAATATGGGCCTTGACCAAGTGACGGTATATAATTAACCATTGGTTTTGATTGATCAAACGGTTTTTTTGGAGGGGGTGGTTGATACAATTGTAAATTTAATAATTGGTTTTTTGTCATCTCATTATCTGCTTTTTGTTTGGATTCATATAATTCTCCCATTTTTTGTTGGTGTATTTGTTTTTCTTCTCTTGGTATATCGGGATTATTTTTAGGTTCATATGTTGGGATGACACGCCCTGAAAAATCCTCCGTTTCACCACCCCCCTTTAAAAAAAATTAAGTTTAAATTGTTGTTTACCTCCTTTCGATCCGCCGGCCATATTTCCATTTAAAAAGCTATTCATATTTGAATCAACTTTATTTAAGGGTATGTTTGCACCTAAACCTTCCTGTGCTTGCATCATTCCTTGTGGCATCATTCCTGGCATTCCTGGTGGCATTCCTGGCATTCCTGGTGGCATTCCTGGCATTCCTGGTGGCATTCCTTGTGGCATCATTCCTTGCATTCCTGGTGGCATCATTCCTGGTTGCATCATTCCTGGTTGCATCATTCCTGGTTGCATCATTCCTGGTTGCATCATTCCTGGTTGTCCTAATAATCCAGCCATTGGATTTTCTGTTCCTGATACCTGTCCCTGTTCCATACCACCTTCATATTGTTGATTCATCATTTGTTGGACTAAACCTTCGGGAGCTAAATCAAAATAATTTGATGGTAAATTTTTTAATTTTTCTTTATTTTTTGCACTTAAATTAGCTGCTATACCCATTCCACCTTCTGATACTCTCATAGAAGATACGGAAGATGATAAAGATGAAGATGATTCTTCCTTTGCATGACGTTTACCTTTCTTTGAAGATTTTTTATTTTTTTTGGATGTTTTTGATCTGCTCATTTCAGATCTTGAATCAGTATTCTGAGCTAAAGCTCTCATGATAGCTTTACTATCTGCTGACATCTCTGTCATTCCCTTGGTTGCAGTTTCCATTTCAGATGATGACGATGAAGATGAAGATGAATCTTTTTTATTCTTTGGAGTTGTTTCACTTTCACTTGATGAAGATGATGAAGTTACATTTGGATTAAGAGTATTCATAGTATCACGAACTGTTGTTTCAGTTGATGTTGTAGTCTCGTCTTTCTTATGTGATTCACTTCTTTCAGTTACTTCATCTTTAAAAAATAAGCTCCCTTCTGATGCTGACATATCTCTTTTGCTATTTTTTCTAAGACCTGGTACGACAATTTGTCTAACGCCTTTATACATGCTATAATATTTATGAGATTTTTTATTTTTTTTATTATAATCTATATATAAAATTCCTTCGTCTTTTTGTTGTAAATTATCTATATTCATTTTTTCAATATTTCTTGGTGTAACAGAAACTTCCATCTTTATAAAATTTTTAAAGAATTTATTTTTTTTTAAAATAACTTCCGATGTAATTGTAATATCTGAAGTTTGATTAAATTTTTCTATATCTAATTTTGGTCTATATTTTTCTGGAATTATATCATTAAAAAACTCTTCGAGTTCTGTATTCATTTTATTATGTTTTAATATAAAAGTATACATATGATTCATAACAACATTAATGTCTACATATGGATTATATAAAATATCTTTTGTTTCATCAAAATTATAATCAGTTGAAATGGCTTTATCAAAATCATCTATTTTTAATATAAAATCAACATCTGGAATCTCCATTAAAATACCATTTATCTTGTATTTTCTATTTACTGGTTTATTTAGCATACATATTTTTAATGAATGTAAATTAATATTATTATGATTAAAATTATTAAATCTTTCATTTAATTTTGCAATTATTACAAATATCTCAAATAGAATTTTTTTTAATTTTTCTGGTGTAATTGATTCTATATTTTCATCTAGATATTCTTTCAAAGTTTGTGTTGATAAAAAATGTTCAGTAACTATTACATAAAATTTATCAGTTTGTGCATTAGCCAATAACTTGTCTAAATTAGAATCATTTATTAATCGCGTTAATTCTGTTTTTGTAATATCAAAACACATAAGTGGCAGTGTAAAATTAAGGAATTTTTCATTGAATACAATTTCACTACACATTAATAAAAATGCCATATTCTGTAATTCAGGTCTATTTACATCATTAATATTTAATTTATTTACACCAATAGAAATTTCATATGGATGAAAATGCTGAGTTACCTTATAATGTATTCGATTATTATAATAACCTAAATATTTTATTTTACCTTTAAAAATGTCACTATAATCATAATCTAATGGTTTACGTAAATCTTCCATTTTAATATTTTTTCTATCAATTGTTTGTATTTGATAACAATTATCGTTAGCACCATATATAGCATTAAATAATAAATTTGTACAAAATTCAATATCTGAATATTTAATATTTGAATTCATCAGTAATATATATATTAAAAAATTATTTTTTCTTTTTTGTATTAAAATTTATTATATCTAATATATTATTATTCTCTTGCTTTTCTGATTCTGATTTGTTACCAAGCATTTTTAATATATTTATATTTGAGTTTGTTACTTTAGTTGGTTTTTTAACTTTATTTGTTTTTAATTTTTTTTCTTCTTTTTCTTTTTCTTCTATTATTTCTTTTATTTTTACAGGTTCATTTGATTCTTTTATTTCTTCAATTGGTTTTAATGAATATAAACTTTTTGGTATATGATTTTTTTCAGATTGTAATAAATTATTTAGATCATATTTCTTCTTAGGTTTAACTGTATTTCCTGATTTTAATCTAAATTCTTCAAAATATGGATCCGTTAATAAAACTTGTTCAGGTATCATATGCTCTGTATTAACTAGAATTCTACCTTTTTCATGTATATATGTTGAATCTGTTCTAAATTTAGTTGGCACAATTCTATCAATAAATTGTTTTAGTTCTTGTGGAATATTCGGATCAGTTAATATTTGGGGGAAAAAACCTTTTCTCATTAAAGTATTAAAAAAATAATGTATATCATAATATCTATTTTGTTCAGGTGTAACATTAATTTTTTTAGTCCATTTTGCTTCAACCTTTATATTATCAACAATTCCTGGAATACAAGCAAAATCAAAATCCCATAATTTAATATGATAACCAATATTTGGTACACGATATTTATTCCGTAAAATTGTATATTTATGATAATCTTTACTTACATTAATCTTATGTATTAAAATATTATTTGCTTTCATATCATTATGTCTAAAAGATGGATATTTAGATTGAATAATAGCTAACGTTGATATTAATTGAAATATTAAAGCTTTCCAATGTAAAGGTGTTAAAGATTTATAATGATTACGTAGAAAATCTAATAAATCTCCGCGATTTGCCCATTCACTAATTAAAATAGATACAGTTGAACTAAATTCACCACCTTTATATCTTTCAATAAATTCTTTGTAACGATCATTCTTTTCATCAATCTTATCGGTCTTTACTAAATTAACAAAATTATCAATTGATGTATTAAATGTTCCAAAGGGAATAACTAAATGGGGAGTTTGTTTATTTACTACAAAATATGATAATAATTTAATCATCATTAATTCGGCATTTTCTGGTCTTCTAGTATCATTTATACTTCCATATCTTTCTTTTTTTGGATAAGCTACAACTTTAACAGCATATTCAAATTCAACATCATTCTCTTTTTTAACAATGCCTTTAAATGTATGACCAGTTGTACCACTTTTAATATATTTTAATTTTCCTCCAATTTCAAGTATAATTTTTTTAAAGTCTAATAATCTTTTTCTTAAAATAATTCGAGTATCATGTGAATCACCAGATTCTGCATCATCGTCTATACCTGTATAATATTCGGTCGCTGTCTCATCAAAATTTACTAAAGGTTTTAATTCTTTTCCAGCTAGTAAAGATTTTATAAATTCAATTCTCATTGGAATTGAATCAACATCATATTTATGTGGATCTAGAGAACTTTTAGAGCTCATAAAAAAAATTTATATATTTATAAAAAATAAATAATAATTAGTTTTTAAACGATTATTTTTCTAATTTTATCTTGGTTTAACCAAGGTAAATCCGGTTCACATAAATATAACCGTGATTTATACAAATAATCTATTTTAAACTTTTTTGGTAACATTTCAATTAATTCAATATTATTATAATATGATTGTAAATTTAATGGCAAAATCTTTTTATAAGTTACTGGAATTACTGAAATTAATTGTTGATTAATTGTAAATGGACTTTCATATTTATTTATTTTTTGATTAATATCTTTAAAATTAATTTCATCAAAAAATCTATATATATCAGTTATAAATGGTCCATGATTAAATTCATATTTAATTCGCCAATTTTTACAACCTTTAAAATAATAATCAATTACCCATACAAAGATTTCAAAATACGATTCAATCATTTTTTTAATCATTTCATCCTGATTAACTGAAATGTGTAGATAATACTCATAATATTTAAATTTGGATTCTGTAAATGAGATTAGTTCATTAAAGTACAAAAATGGATCTAATTTCTTAATGTATTTAAGATTTTCATAGTTGAATAATTCAATATCAAACTTTTCTTTTGATTGACATCTAAACTTTTCTTCGCGTTTTAAGTGTTCAAATAATTTAGTTTTAATTAAATCATCCTCTATATTTGCTAAACTCTTAATAAAGATTTTAAGTGATGTTAAATTTATATTAAAATTATCATCCAACAATCTTTCATTGGTATATAGAATCATATCTCCATATGCATTTAGTAATATTTCCATTCCATCTTTTTTAATATCAATTGATGGTAAGTGTGGAATAAAATCATTTCCTAGAAAATAACATAGAATGATAAAATCATTACAATAATTTACTTTATTTACTTCTCCATTTACTTCTCCATTTACTTCTCCATTTACTTCTCCATTTACTTCTTCATCCATTGTGTCTTCAATAATACTATTCATTATATCATTAATTGTTAGTTTTGTTTGGTCAATATCAACATAATTAAATTGAACATTTTTTTTACCGAATTCTTGTCCTTCTCTTAATAGATACAATGATGAAAAATTAGACGCCAGTGACAAGAATATTAGATCTGCATCTAATCCATAAATTACATGTACTAATTTTTGTTCTTTATATTTATTCTTCATATGTGCATAGATTTTATGTTCACCTTCTCCTTCTTCCTTATATGAAGAATATATAATTTTATTTTTTTCCGAATGTTTTGTAATAAAATTTACTAATTTATTGTGTAATTTTTCCATAAATTGTGTACCAGGTGTAATTACAACATTTGACCAAGAACCATTGTGTGGAATTTTATATTTATCCATCAACTCATTTCTAAATTTATTTTCATAATATGATTTATAACGTCTCTTACGTTGTTGATCAATTTTTGCAATCGGTGCTACACCATCTACAGCAATATAAATCAATGTAGATGGTTTTGTTAAATTAATTATAAAATTAATATAATCAAGAATATTTTTAATCATTAATGATTCAAGTTTTACAACATTTTTTTCATTAGGATATAGTTTTAGAATTTCAAAACACTTCGGATGAAACAAACAATTTGCATCAATATATAAACAATCAACATTTACATCAAGTTTATCAAGAATAATTGAATTTGATTTATATTTTAATAACCAGGCAAAAAAACCAGGAACGCCCATTCTGTATTGTTATATATATAATAAGCTGCGTTTAAAACAATTGAAATATAGATTTATTAAAAATCATTTTTTTAAAAAAAAATATTTATATATATTATTATTAAAATGGAAGCTCACCCTAATCCAGAAGGAGAAGTTAATTCTAACTCAACTGAAGTAGTCCATCCACCTGCTCCTCCCCACACAGGTGGTAAACGTAAATCAAAGAAAGGATCTAAGAAAGGTTCTCGTAAAGCCATGGAAGGTGGTAAACGTAAGTCCAAGAAAGGATCCAAGAAGGGTTCTCGTAAAGCCATGGAAGGTGGTAAACGTAAGTCCAAGAAAGGATCCAAGAAAGGTTCTCGCAAACTCGATGGTGGTAAACGTAAGTCCAAGAAAGGATCCAAGAAAGGTTCTAAAAAACATTAAATATTTATTTTTTAATTAAGTAATTTTATTTTTTTATATATAATAATATTATAATAATCATGTCAGACGCAGGTGCTCAATCAAATGGTATGGATGCCAATACTCTCGCTCTCCTTAAATCTATGAAGGCTATGCCAGGTGGTAAACGTAAATCAAAGAAAGGTTCTAAGAAGGGTTCCAGAAAGTTAAATTTAGAACTCGATGGTGGTAAACGTAAATCTAAGAAAGGTTCATCAAAGAAAGGTTCTCGTAAACTTGAATTAGATGGGGGATCTCATAAACTCGATGGTGGTAAACGTAAATCTAAGAAAGGTTCATCTAAAAAAGGTTCCAGAAAAATGAAAAGAGAAATGCCTAAACCTATGCAAGATGTATTAAATATTAAATCCAAAATTAAATCTGACGATTCATCCATTAAAGACGGTATTCCTTTAACAACACTTGTATGGAAAATGTATAAAGAAAATGATCTTCAAGTAGCTAAAACAGTTGCAGCCTATATGTCTGATAAATCAGGTTTTGCTAAAAAACTCCAAGCAGTTGCTAAAGAGCAAGAAGCTAAACGTGCTGCTAAAAAAGCAAATAAAAATAAGTAAATAAAAAGTAAATAATAAGTAAATAATAAGTAAATAATAAGTAAATAATAAGTAAATAAAAAATGAGTAAAAAATAAAAAATGAGTAAAATTAGTAAATGGATAAATTAATATTAATTAAGATTTTCACATTTATCCTCATAACATAATTTAAATTTGACATCATTTTCAATCACTAAATATTGTAATTTTCTTGTTTCTAATAAATTTCCATTTTTCATAAATATTTTATCATAACGATCAAATGCTGCAGAACTTCCTGTATCTACACGCCATACATGATCATCGCATACACCATTGATATTTAAACCAAGTTGCATAGATTGTGGCGTATGACCAACTATAATATTATTAATTTTGAATAATTTTAATACTGAATCAATATGTTTATAACATTTTTTGTGTTTAATATCTGGTTTAAATGAACCTAAAATTCTATTCCAAAACATTGATTTATCAGGTTCTGTCATATTTATTAAATCATCAATATCATTTTCTTTTACTAAATCTAATAACCATTTTTTAATGATAATATTTACATGTTCAAAATCTTCACGATTTTTAAATCTAAATATTTTTTTATTTAAATATTCATTATTATAATTTAATCCATATAATTCTTTTTTATTTTCTTCTTCTGATAAATCTTTTAACATCCCAGAAACAATACCTGCATGTGCAAATAAATTAGAACCAATTACAACAGCTGGTGTTCTTGTACAACCCATAAATTTTCCAATTTCATGTCCTGGTTCAAATGCATATTTTCTTCCAGCAAACCCATCATTAAATTGTGCATTTTCATTTTCAGGATCAACATAATTTTTAAATCCTTGTATACCTTTAACACTTACATATACTAAGCTTCCCATTGAATTTTTAATCTCGTGATTACCTAATAATGAGATTACGGCACCACCTTTTTTAACTGCTTGTTCATGTAAATCAGTAAATAATTTCATAATTTTATAATCACAATTTTCATCACCAAATGTAGTTTCAGGTAAGTCACATGATAAATTCCCATAAATTCTACATCTATCAACTTGATCTCCAACCTGAACGACGTGTATTTTTCCACCAATCCATCTCATTTTATATTCAACAGATGACAAAATACGTTTACCCTTAAAATAAATCTTTCTTAATCTTTTATCTATTATATTTTCTTCATCCTCAATTAAACTTAATGGATCCGGTTTTTCAGATTCAATTTCAGCAACTCCACTCATTAACAATAATTTTACAGCCATTTTATAATCTCCATGTATATCCCCAAATACTATAATTTTATCAACAGCTGGTAATGAAAATGGAGTATATGTATATTTTCCACAATATTTTTTATATATATTTTTAAAATCGTTGATTTCAGAATCTGACATATATATTATTTTTATTTATTTTTATTTTTGTTTTTGTTTATTTATTTTTATTTTGTTAATAATGTATAATTCATTGGTACAAATGCCTGATTATCTTCAAGTTTTATATTATTTATTATAGAGTAATCTGATTTGACTGATTCAAAATTATCCATTAATTCAATATTATGTGTATGATAAAAAGGATCTTCTATATGAGTTTTTATTTTTGTTAATTGTATTTTCTTCTGTTCTGAATCTTTCTTATTTATTTTAATCTGTTTTGAAATATAGTTTTCTTCATCATCTATTTTTTTGTCTATTATTTTTATTTGATTTAAATCAATAGACCTATCATATTCAGGTATTAATACATCAACTTCTCCTTCTTCTTTACACAATCTAACATCTATTGACCTTGAATAATCTTTTGGTGTATAATTCTCAATTTTATTTGTAATTTTATTTTTATTTGTAGTTGAATTATTATATATTAAAATTATAAGGAGAAATATAAGAAATAATATTAAATACATATAATTAATATTATTTTTTATTTTTATTTTTAATCTTTAATCAATATCGTTTTTTAGATATAAAATTTTCTACATTTTGACCATTCATAGCAGCACTTACATAATCATCTAAAACATTTGAACCATCGTTATGTGATGATGAATCGGCAACATTCATTTCATATTGAGCTGGTTGTTCATATTCATCCCAGTCATTTGACCAGCCTTCTGGAAATGTAGTTGGAGTATTAGCCCATTGTTGTCCTAATGGTTGTTCCTCAACTAATTCATCTTTGTCGTTAATCATAATAGGTGCTGGATTTGAAAATGGTGTAACATTATTTTGTGGCCCATTTTCTAATCTGTTGCTAGCATTTAAATGTTCGGTTTTTTCATCCTTTAAATATACTTGAACAGCTAATATAATAGCTAGAACTACAAGTGATACAATAATAGATACTACAACGTTACGTGTTACACCAAGAGCAATTAAAAAGAACATTACACCTTTGACTACAATATTATCCATTGCATCAGTAATTCTAGTTGGAAGCTTTGGAGCTAAAGCGCCAATATATGCAACAGCTAAAACAACAAGTGTACCAAGAACATATTCATTTGTTAATGTTTTTTTACTTTTATCATAAATACTTGTGGCGGTTGATTCAATTGATGAAGTGATTCTATCCATAATTTATATTATTATATATATAAATAAAATTTGAACTTTTTATAATTAATTAAAGATTCTTTATATAATATTAATTAATTAATAACATTGATGACAATAAAAGGTTCTCACATTAGTACGCATGGTTATTATATAAAAAGAGATGAAATAACCGAAATTCAGCTAAAACAAATTAAAGATGAATTAACAGTTAAACCAAAAACATTTGAATTAGGTTTTGAAGATCAAGAAGATTTAGAATTTAAATTATATACAAATACTAAAAAATATTTATGTGTACCTACATTCTGGGGTATTGATAAATATGGAATTGTTAGCAATAAACTTGAGGAACATTTAATTGATGTTACATTTAAAGGACAATTGCGTGATTATCAGGTTCCAATTACTGATTTATTAATATCACATTTAAAAGAAAAGTTTGGAGGTGCTCTATGTGTCCCATGTGGGCGTGGCAAAACATCGATGGCTATATATGTAGCATGTAAATTGAAACAAAAGACTTTAATTATTGTTCACAAAAGTTTTCTACTTGATCAATGGGTCGCAGCTCTAAAGAAATTTACAGATGGAAAGATTGGTACAATTAGAGGAAAAACAATTGATGTTGATGGTTGTGATTTTGTTATTGGTATGATTCAATCAATTTCAATGAAAGATTATGAAGATGATTTATTTGAACAATTTTCAATGGTAATTTATGATGAGGCTCATCATTGCGCATCAAAAGTATTTTCAAATTCTCTTAAAAAAATTAATACCAAATATAAGTTAGCTCTATCAGCTACCCCATATAGAGGTGACGGATTAATTAAAGTTATGCATTGGTTTTTAGGTCCAGTCATTTATAAGGAATCAGTAAAGATTTCAGATCAAGTTGTAGCAAAGATTTTTCATTATAATTCAACACATAAGAATTTTACTGAAAAAAAATTTACATGGGGTAAGCAATCAGGTAGACCTAATATAATTAAAATGTTGTCGAATTTAGTTGAACTTGAAGAAAGAACTGATTGGATTGTAAAAATTATTAATCATATTAGAATGGATCCAGATAGAAAAATAATTGTGCTTTCAGAGCGAATATCACATTTAGAATCAATGAAAGATAAATTAGAAATCATTATAAATAAGGATATTAAAGATGGGAAAATTATGCAAGATGAAATAAAGGTTAGATATTATATTGGTGCTCTTAAAAAGAAGGAAAGAGAGGAAGCTGAACAATCAGGAGATATATTTTTTGCTACTTATGCGATGGCAAAAGAAGGCTTGGATATAGAGAGATTAAATACAGTAGTATTGGCAACATCTCAAAAAGATGTAATTCAGTCAGTTGGGCGAGTAATGAGAAAGATTTTAGAAGATGGTGATCTTAAACCCCTAATTATTGATTTCTCAGATCATCTATCAGCTTTTATAAATCATACTAAGCATCGTAAACAATTTTACAAACAATCAAAGTTTAATGTTGAAGAATATACGATTGATGAAAAACTTAATTTAGTTGAATCTTTAAAAGTTGATAAAGTTGATTTTAATGATGTAGATGGAGAAATAAATGGGGCAAATGGAGAAATAAATAGAACTAATATTTTAGATGTTTTAGATGGTAAAGTAGAATTGGAGACTAAAAAATATATTAATAATGAAAAAAATATTATGGATAAATTTAAGAAGAGATTTTTCTAAAAATTTGATTTTTTTATTATTTAAATATAATCGTATTAAACATAATAATAAAATAAATGAATACAAATTTAGATAGAATTCCATGGATTGAAAAATATCGTCCTAAAAAAATAGATGATTTATATTTAGATAAGACAATTTTAGATGAAATTAAAATGGCAATTAAGAATAAAGAAATTCCAAATATGATTTTAACAGGTACACCTGGTATTGGTAAAACTACAACAATTCTATGTTTAATTCGTGAATTATATGGCCCACATGCATCAGAAGCTGTTTTGGAATTAAATGCATCTGATGATAGAGGTATGCAACCAATCAATAATATTGTAATACCGTTTTGTAATTATCTTCTTTCATATAAAGATGACCCAAAATCTAAATATTGCAAATACAAATTAATTATATTTGATGAGGCAGATAATATGGGGGATAAGACTTTACCAATTATTTCATCACTTTTAGATCGTTATCACAAAACATGTAGATTCGTTTTTACATGTAATATCTCATCAAAAATTATCGAATCAATTCAATCAAGATGTAAGATTCTTCGTTATACACGATTAGATTTACAGTTTATTAAAGCACGATTAACCGAGATATGTTTGATGGAAAATATTTCTTATAAGAAAGATGGAATTGAATATCTAGCTATTCTATCCAATGGTGATATGCGTAATGCAATAAAATTATTACAATCTACAGCTGATATGAATAAAGAAATTACTTTTAATAATGTTGCGATTGCATGTGATAAACCACCACCACTTTTAATTAAAGATATTCTTAAAAATTGTATTAACAATAAACTTAAAGATGCAATCAAATTATATTTGGAATTAAAATCAAAAGGTTTTACCGGAAATGATATTATTACAAATTCATTCTCTGTATTAAAACTTAATATATGCAACGATATATCTGATATTAATAAGGTTAAATTATTACAAATAATTTCTGAATATATGTATTTATTATCAAAGTATATGGATACAGAAACACATTTAATGGCATTTCTTATTGATCTTAATAAAAGTTTTTAATTTTATTTATTTTGTTTGTTTATTATTTTGTTTGTTTATTTTATTATTATTTGTTTATTTTATTATTATTATGTGATTATCTCATACATTATATGGTTATCTCATACATTATGTGGTTATCTCATACCAGCCTAGCATACATCCAACTTGTGGATTATTACCAGCCAAAGATGAGATAACTACAGTAATAACATCAGATGTATATGTTGAATCAGTTAATAATGTTCTACCTAATTGTAGATTAAAATCACGCGCTGAAGCAAGGTTTATTGAATTATTTTGATTAAATAACCCGGAATTTATAATTGTTCCTCCACTAAATCCAGAAGCTGATATATCATACATTACATTTGATGATAAATCATAATTTAAAAATGATGATCCAGTTAGAGTACAATTTAATAAAATCTTATATTCTAATAAAGAATTTGTAACTGTATTTGCTATAGATAATTGGGCAGGAATAACAATTGCATCTAATCTTGTTGATTTTAATTTAATTGAAACAAATGGTTCAAATACATTATTAGATGTTAATGTTTTGAGAAAATTATCTGTTCCAATGTGTCTTATAATACTCGTAGCTTCATAACCACCTTCACTCTGAACAGTAGAACATATCTGTTTTAATGTTCCACCGGTTGTATTTTGAGTATTTCTTATCTCATAACGAATTGGTAGACACGCAGTAGTCATATAAGTTCCAGTTATAATATTAGCATGAAAAAAGGTATGTGATGTATAAAATTTACCATTTATTACAAATCCACATCTAACATTACCTACTCCTAACCATTCTATATCTAACCAAAAAATTTGTGATTTTGTTACATCTAATGTTATAAGATCAGGTGATTCTCCCATTAATCTTGTTCCATTCCAATTGGATTGGGAAATCTTTGTATCTATTCCTTGTGCGCGCTTAACAATATTTATTGTCGTACCCGAGGCTTCTAAAAATATACCATCTGATGGCCCAAAATATCCTACACGCTGTATAAGATTAGATTGTAATGAATTCATTGTAAATGTACACATAATTAATAGAGATTTACCGGGTTGATATGAAAAAACATTTTTAGTTTCTCTTATTACCATTGATGTAGCTAAATTACCACATGATAAACTTAATGAAGAATCCGAATTTAATGTTAAAATACTTGAAATATCATTATATGTTGAAAATTTTTCGGATATTGTATATCTATTAAAAGCATCAAATAATGTAAATGGATTTGATACTTTTAATCTACCAAATGCATCTAAATTTCCCATATTTGTAGAATTTTGTATTATTGTATTATTATTTTGATTAAAACTAGAAGTTATAATATTATCTGTTGTCTTATTTATAATTCCAAATAATTTACCAGTAAATGTTGAATATGATATAGAAATGACTGCTTTATCAGTATATAATCTAATAATCTTATCTAATTCATTATTATTTGAATTTATAATAAAAATATCAGAATGATCAATTGATATACCATTATAATAATCAATTGTTATTGTTATAGAATTTGTTGTATCTAATGTAGATAGAAAAAAACTTAAATGACAATATACAGATGTTGTATTAACATTTGTTAGAGCATATGTTGGATAATTTGTCGAAGAATTTGATAGATCTATAGTAAATCTCTTATATGAATTAACTATAATAGTTGACATTGCTTATATAATTAAAAAATTAAAAAAATAATATAAAATTTATTCATTCTTATTCATTATATCCTTTATAATTGGCAATACATATTCTTCAAGTTCTGAATAAAATTTATTAAAATCATCTTTAGTATATTTATTTATTTCTCCATTTGTTTCTCCATTTGTTTCTCCATTTGCTTCTCCGTTTACTTCTCCTTTTTCATTATTATCTTCTAACTTTTCCTCTAATTCAACAATTCTCATGAATATCTCAGCAAATTTTTCTTGACCAAGTTTTGCCTTAAATTCTGCATTCTCTATTGTTCTCTTAATTGATGATATATATGAATCTAAACGATTTTTTGCTTCAATTGTTTTCATTACCTCTTCGTCATTTTGTTTATATTTTTCGGCTTCCTTTATCATTTCATCAATATCTGATTCATTTAATCTACCTCTCTTGTTCTCAATAACAATTTTATTTTTATTTGCAGTTGTCTCTTCAACTGCTTCAACATTCATGATACCATTCTCATCAACTGCAAAAGACACTTTAATTCTTGGTACACCTTTAGGAGCTGGTGGAATTCCTGTTAATTCAAATGTTCCTAGAAGATTGCAAAATTTAGTCATTGTTCTTTCACCTTCGTAAATCTTTACTGTTACACCTGGTTGATTGTCAGAAAATGTCGAAAAAACTTGTTCAACTTTTGCTGGAATTGTTGAATTTCTCTTAATCATTACAGACATTACACCACCCGCTGTCTCTATACCCAAACTCAATGGTGTAACATCTAACAATACAAGTTGGTCGGTTTTTGCATCACCATTATTTGATAAAATAGCTGCTTGTACTGCAGCACCATATGCTACTGCTTCATCTGGGTTAATATTTGTTTTTAATTTTCCTGGAAACATTTCTTCTAATAAGGAACGAACTTTTGGGATTCTTGTTGAACCACCAATTAATACGACATCATTTATATCCTTTGGTGTTAATCTTGCATCGGTCAAGGCTTGTTTAATTGGTTCTAATGATCTAACAAAATAATTATTACAAAGTGTATCAAATTTATCTCTAGTAATAGTCATTGTCAAATCATCACCTTCATAGAAATTATCAATAGAAATGGTAGCAATAGTATTTGTCGAAAGTGTTTTTTTTGTCTGTTCACAAAGTGTTAATAATTTTCTCATCAATTTTGGATTTGATTTTAATTTCTTATACGAATTTACTGATTCTAAAAAATTTTTAACATTATGAGGATATTCATCTTTAATTGTAAAATTTTTCTTTGTAATCTCAATTAAACTATTTATATTGAATTCCTCTTGTATAAATTGTTGTACATCTGGTTTTACTGATTTTAACTTTAGAAATTTTTTATCTGAATATGTTAAAACAATATAATCACGAAGGGCTAGGTCAAAGTCCTCTCCGCCTAGATGTGTATCACCCGAAGTAGATTTAACCTCAAATACTCCTCCATCAATTGTTAGGATTGTTACATCTAGTGTACCTCCACCTAAATCATATACTAAAATATTTTTTTCTTGAGTCTCATGTAAACCATAGGCTATTGCTGCAGCTGTTGGTTCATTAATAATACGTAGCACATTCAATCCGGCAATTTTACCTGCATCTTTAGTTGCTTGTCGTTGTGCGTCATTAAAATATGCTGGCACCGTAATTACTGCATCATTTACTGCGTGACCTAGATATGATTCAGCCTGTGATTTAATCTTTTCTAGAATCATCGCGGAAATTTGTTCTGGATAAAATTCTTTGACCTCGCCTAGATATTCAACCTCAATTTGTGGCGAATCATTTAAACCAGCTTTGACTTTGAATGGAAATTGTTTGCAATCTGATTGAACAATTGATTCCGAAAATTTACGTCCGATTAATCTTTTTGCATCATAAATAGTATTCAATGGATTCTGACTTGACATATTCTTTGCATCTTCGCCAATATATCTTGATTCATCTGTAAAAGATACATATGACGGAATTGTACGATTACCGTGTTCATTAGCAATAATCTCAACTGTACCATTTTTATAAAAAGCAACACATGAATATGTTGTTCCAAGATCAATACCAATTGCGTTCATAATAAAATATATAAAATAAAATCAATAAAATTTTAAATCAATTTAAACATATAAAAATTTTTTTATCTCATTATAGTATTATTAAAATGCCAAAATTCAACTCTGCTTATTTCCAAGCTCAAATTCTTAAGAATCAAATTGCAGTAGATGTTGCTGTTGCTGATAACACACGTAACAACAATGCTGATGTCGCCGCCACCATTGATGTTAGTTCCAATCAATTTATATACATTACCGCTACAGCCGATACTACAGCAAATAAGCCAACTGCTGCAGCTGCAGGTAACGGTACATATTATATTGATACAACTTTAAATACTCTAAATTTAGTAACTGAAGGTGCATGGGGAACAGTTAATTCGAATCGTGTAATTTTTACTAATTCTAGTAATTCATCTTATGCAAATAAAGCATATACTACTAACGGTACAGGTGTTTTAGCTACATATACTTCAACAACATATAAATTAAAAACCAATACAACACAACTTTTTAGTGTGACAACAAGTAACAATGTAAGTGCTGTATCTGCTGGTAGATATTTTGTACAAGGATCTTCTGGTGAAACTGCAACAGTTGATGCGACAGATCTATTAAATATTGCATATGATGTAACAGATGGTACTTATACTACAATTACAGAAACAAAAGGTTCTAGACAATTATCTACTAGTGGATATTTATATTCTTCAAGTACTCATTGGCAAACATACAATGCTTAAATCTGAACTCGTATATTTTTATTTATAATTTAATTTTCTTTTTTTTATTATATAATAAATGCCAAAATCATCTCACAATCATAAAAAATTAGCCAAAGCTCATACTAAATTATCGTCTGGAACTTTCGGCACACCTTATCATTCATTTATTGCTGGCTCATTTCCTTTATTATCATTAAATCAACAACAAGAACAACAAGCGGTTAGAGAATTATCTGAACCTGTAAACGTAGAAACCAATGATGAAACAGTAAATGATGAAACCAATGATGAAACAATGCCAGAACCAGTTAACGATGAAACAAATCAAGAAGTACAGCCAGAACCAGTTAACGATGAAACAAATCAAGAAGCACAACCCGAAGTACAGCCAGAACCAGTTAACGATGAAACAAATTAATAAACAAATTATGAAACGAATAATACAAATAATACAAATAATACAAATAAAAACTGAATAAAAAATTTTTTAAACACATTTCATTATAATTAAGTATACAATTATAATGAAATCTTCTCGATCATATATAGATTTATTAAATCCACAAGCTCAATTTCAATTTAAATCCCAACCGATTACAATATTATCTGCTCCATTACATAGTTTTAAACCAACTTCTTTACCAACTGATATACAAAAACCAATTGAAAAAAAAATAGATACAAATATAATTGTTCCACGTTTAGAAAAAACAGAAAATACTGAAATTTTAGATTTAAACTATTCGGTATATTTAGATGATAAAATTACTTTGTCATCTTCACCAGAATCAAGTGAATATAGAAATATATATCCAAGAACTAATGATAAATGGGTTCAATCAAAATTAATTAGTTCTTGTCAACAATGTTCAACTGAATTTGGTTTTTTAACACGAAAACATCATTGTAGAGCCTGTGGTGGTGTTTTCTGTTATTCTTGTTGCAATTTGTATATAAAAATACCAAAATCACTTTTAAAATTACCGGAATCCGCATCTAATTATAAATCAATTCTTTCCATTTCCTATAGAAAATTTTTTAATTCTGATGAAGAGCTAGTATGTATTGATTGTAATTCCAAGATAAAATCACTTGAAAAAGTAGATATATTAATTAAGATATTTTATTTTTTAGATCTAAAATCCCTATATAAAATGGCGTTAGTGTCAAAAGATTATGCAACAGCCGCCCAACATTACATGATTAAATTTAGAGATATCCAACATAAAATTGTTGATACTTTTGATTCGTGGGAGATTGAACGAATTTATGAACTAAAAGATTATCTATATAATCATAACATATGGTTTACAATTCTAATAAAAACTATATTTTTATATACAAAGAAAACTGGGAAGATTGAAAGATTAGAATGGTTGGATAGTGTTATACATAATTTATCAACATTAAGTGATGGTGATATTGATAAAAAATATTTGTACGTTAAATGTTGGAATTTATTATGTTCTAGACGTTGTCTCAAAAGATTAGATTTTGATGACATTATATCTATATTCAAATATATATCATCAATAGATATTCCAGATTCAACTCTTAATAAAAATATAATATTAAATCTGATAATGCTACTTTCCAAACGTATGACGAGAAAAAAATATACTATTATTCCAATTGTAACAAAAGTCTTATCAAATCTATTTTCAAATGAATTTATTAATCTTGATAACGAATATATGAATTCTATATTTGATATTTTAATATTTAATAAGATAAATGGAGGGACAAATCAAGTAAACAAAGAAACAAATCAAGTAAACAGAGAAACAAATCAAGTAAACAAAGAAACAAATCAAGATACAATTATTAAAACTCTTACATTATATATTTATGAAAAATATTATATTGAAGATATAACAACTTCAACAACACTGACAACACCAACAGGTATAAATGATTATGATATTGGGATGCATTTATTTCTTAAATACATGATTAGATATATAATAGAAAGATTTGGTTCGTCATTAATTAATGAAATAATCAAAATGATAATGGCAATAAATGCTCTATTTATAGGTAAATCTGATTCGATACAATTACCTATTGTTTATCCATTTAATACAACATTTTATATTGAAAAAATCAATAAAAGATCAATACTAAATTCTTATACAAAACCAATTCTGATAGATTGTATTATATATAATCCAACTACAAATCAAAGAAAGAATGTTAAATTCATTATTAAAAAAGATTCTCAGATGAGAAAGGAACAAATTATATCATGTTTAATTGATGTTCTACAATATAAAATAGATCTACATCGATTACAATCAAATATTGACGATTTTATTTCGATACCTACATACCAGATTGTAATGTTGTCGAAAGATATGGCAATCATTGAATTTATTGAAGATTCAATTACATTAAGAATGATTAATGATAATGGATATACTTTACAAAATTATATATTAAATTGTAATCCTGACCTTAAATTAGATCAAATTAAAAAAACATTCACTTATAGTTTAGCTATATCTAGTGCTTGTTCTTATATAATTGGATTGGGTGATAGACATTTAGATAATATAATGATAAATAAAAAGGGCCAAATATTTCATATCGATTATGCTTATATCATGGAAAATCCCATAACATCACTATTTGAATTACCACATATAAAAGTTACAAATGATATTATTGATTTTCTTGGTGGGGTTAATTCTGTATATTATGCTGAATTTAAAACATTAGTTGTTAAAATATATAATATTCTAAGGGCAAATAAAAATATTTTATATTTGTATCTAAGATTTTTATGTGATGAAGGTCTACTAAAATGGAACCGAATTGAATCAAAATTAGACCAAAAGCTAATGAATAATATGAAATGTAAAGATATAGAAATTACTCTGGTTAATGAGATTGAGACTGCTAATTCTTTAACAAACCTATTTGCCGATATCTGTCATACATATAGACAGAAATTGTTTAATTGATAATTGTAATTAACTCTATAATAAATAAAAAAAAAATTGATTTAAAAAGTCTCTAGAAACTTAGTTTAAATCACCAGACAAATTGCCGACGTAGTGTAATGGTTAGCACATTGGTCTTATGAACCATTAGCCCGGGTTCGATTCCCGGCGTCCGCATCTTATTTGTTTATTGTAACTGTTAAAAAAATAATAATACATACTTTTATCTTGTTTTTATTATCTATTTAAAAATTGATTTACAAATCCCGTTGCTACCATTCATTTGTTTATTTGTTTTATTGTTACTTTTAAAAACTAAATAATTTATTTATTTATCTTGTTTTTTTATTGATATATTTATTAATTTATTGATTTTTTTTATTTATTTTCACCTATAAAAATTCAAAAAAATTGATTTAAAAACCTTATAAAAATAAATGATAAAAATTTAAATCATTATAAACATGCAAATTTTCGTCAAAACTCTTACTGGAAAGACTATCACTCTTGAAGCTGAGCCGTCTGATTCTATTGAAAATGTAAAGGTAAAGATTCAAGATAAGGAAGGTATCCCCCCGGATCAACAACGTTTAATTTTTGCAGGTAAGCAACTTGAAGATGGTCGCACACTTTCAGATTACAATGTACAAAAGGAAGCAACGCTCCATCTTGTTCTTCGCCTTCGTGGAGGAATGCAAGTATTTGTTAAAACTCTCACAGGTAAGGATATGACTTTAGATGTTGAACCTACAATGATGGTTCAACATCTTAAGAAACAAATCTCTGCACAAGAAGGTATTCTAGAATCTGACCAGCGACTTATTTATGGTGGTAAGCAACTTGAAGATGGTCAAACACTTCAAGATTATAACGTTGAACCGGATTCAACTATTCATCTTGTACTTAAACTTAAGGGTGGTTGGCTAGAAGTAGAACAAGTAAATGAAGATACGAATGTTGAACAAGTAAATCAAGTAAATGAAGATACGAATGTTGAACAAGTACCACAACTAAAACAAGGTAATACAATGCAAATCTTTGTTAAAACTCTTACAGGTAAAGATATGACTCTAAATGTTGACCCTACAATGATGGTTGAACATCTTAAGAAACAAATTTCTGCACAAGAAGGCATTCAAGAGTCTGACCAGAGACTTATTTATGGTGGAAAGCAACTTGAAGATGGTCAAACACTTCGAGATTACAATGTTGAACCGGATTCAACTATTCACCTTGTGCTCAAACTCAAGGGTGGAAAGTAAACCATTAAGTTCGCATAATAACAAAATAATTTATTTATCCATTAAATCCCTATTAATGATATAACACATAAAGGATTTAACACTCCTTTAACTTAAAAATTTTTTTTCCTAGGCGGTTAAAGAATAAAAAAATGATAAAAAATAATATTAAAAATATATAATTAAAGTTAAATATTTAACATATAAAATAATTATGAATATCGAATTACAACCTCAAATTAATATTGGTATGATTGGTCATGTATCTGATGGCAAATCAACTCTAGTAAAAGCTTTAACTGGACAGACAACACAGAGATATACACAGGAAAAACAGAATAATCTAACAATTAAATTGGGATATGCAAATTGTAAAATTATTAAGTGCAATCTATGCCCTGAACCAGAGTGTTTCAGTTCTGTTGCTTCAAGTGTAATGGAATATAAATGTAAGAATTGTGGAGAATCAGCTGTTATTGTAAATCATGTTAGTTTTGTTGATTGTCCAGGTCATCATTCTTTTATGCAAACAATGTTATCTGGTACGTCTGTTATGGATTATACTATTTTAGTTGAATCACTGGGAAACAAACAGATTCCAGCACCGCAGACAATTAAACATCTAAACTCAATTGAATCAACTCAAATTGAGAATTGTTTAATCGTGCTTAATAAGATTGATTTGGTAACAAAGGAAAAATGTAGAGATGCTATATTAAATATTAAAAATTTTATTTGTAATTATAAAGCAAATAAAAATGAAATTATACCTATATCTGCTAGTCTTAACATTAATATTGATATTATTTGTTCTATTCTGGCAAAATTAAAACCAAAAAAGTTTGTACATAATGATTCTTTTAGAATGAATATTATTCGTTCATTTAATTGCAATAAACCAGGAATTAATATTGAGAATTTACAGGGTGGTGTTATTGGTGGTTCAATTCAATCTGGGTCAATTAAAATAGATGATGATGTATTCATATATCCTGGTATTCTATATGAAGATTCAGAAGAATTTAAACCAATTAAAACAAAAGTTTTAAGTATAAACTCTGATACAAATAAATTACAACAAGCAACAATCGGTGGATTAATTGGTATTCAACTTGATATTGATCCTGGATTAACTGGGAATGATAAACTTGTAGGTAATCAATTAATTAAAAATCCAAAAGGATATGTCACAAAATGTATTACAATTGATTTAAATATTGATTCTATTTGCAATTTAAATCTATTTATTAGTATTTCATCACAAACTATAAAAGTGATGTCAATTAATAATTATGTTTTAGATTTAGAATCAGCAATTTATGTTGAAATAGGCGATATTATAACATTATTTACAAGAGAATCAGAAACAGTAAATTTTATTGGAATTTCTAAAATTATTGATATAAAAAAATTTAACCTCAGTGATTAAAATGTTTATTTTATTTATTTTATTCTAATATATGAGTGTATATGCAGTATCAAAACGTGGTAAACGACCACAAAATGAAGATAAACATAATATTATTTTAAATATAAATAATCAAGATAAAACGTTACAACCTATAAATTTTTATTCAATTTATGATGGTCATGGTGGAAAAGCTATTTCGTCATATTTATCACAAAAATTTCCAGATTATTTTGTTAAAAAATCAGTTCAATATCCATTAACTGGTAAATATATATCTGCAACATATAAAAGTATTGTTAATGATCTAAATAATAATTATACAAAACAGTCAATGCAATGTGGCGCTACATGTCTTGCTATGATTGAATATGAACATAATAATTTTAGATATATTGATATTTTAAATTCTGGTGATTCTAGGTGTGTTCTATGTTCAGATACCAAGGCTGTTGCAAAGACAATGGATCATAAACCAAATTGGCCTCATGAAAAAGAAAGAATTACAAAACTTGGTGGTAAAATTGTTTTTGATGGTTATGATTGGAGAATTGGTGATTTATCTGTATCTAGAGCATTTGGTGATAAAGATGCGGCACCATATGTAACTGCTAAACCAGATATATATAGACACAAGATTAAAAAATCAGATAGATTTGTAATTTTAGCATGTGATGGATTCTGGGATGTTTTCACTAATCAGGATGCGGTTAATTTAGTTTTAGAATCTTGTTTTGATTTAAAAAAAAATAAAAGAATAAATACAAAAGTTAATATAGCCAAAGTTCTAGCGAATGCTGCTTTAGAAAAAGGTTCAACTGATAATATCACTATAATTGTTGTGTTTTTTTTCTAATCTTCCATTTGATCTAAATCAATTAAAGCAAGAAGTGTAGGAATCTTTGCATCATGATCAATTTCTTGGGGTTCAAATTTACATTTTGAATCGTTAAATCTACATCGCATTAAAATTCCTTTTGTTTCACTATTATTAAATATTCTACCAAGTTTATGAGATACTTCTATACCAGAAATAAAAGCTGTGCCAACATTAACACGTTTTAGAATTTTTTTGCCATCTTCAATAATACGGTCTACACAGAACAAATTATATACATCTGGATTTGATGTAGATCTTACTTCTAATGTAACAATTATTTCATTAGAAGATGTATTTATAAATTTAATATAATTCTGATTATGATTATGATTATTTTTTTCTTTCTCTTTCTCTTTTGTTTCACGATTTGTTTTTTCATTTACGTAGTTATCACGATTTGTTTCTCTGCTAATTCTCTTTGTTTCTTCATAATGTTTTGTATTGGTATTATTGGTATTATTGGTATTATTGGTATTATTGGTATTATTGGCATTAATATTATTTGTTTTTTCTTCATTATTGAATAAAAAGATTTGTTTACAATCTGAAATCTCTGGATAAAAACATAATCCTCTAAATTTAAATTCTTTAATTGTTGGCATAACCTTCTCTACAAGATGTACTGTTTTTTCAAGAGGATAAATACGATTCAAAACTAGTCGAATATTATTTTCAATTTGCGATTCATCATAATTTTCTCTTAGATATTCTTTAATCATCTCAAGTTTATCTTCTAACTTTGTTGAAGTATAATCAACTCCTTTAAAATTATATATATCAGAAATTACAAATACATCTTCTTTGCCATGTGTTTTAATTAAAATTCCATCAAAGATTGTACCCATATAAATTGTAGGGTCTAAACGCAGTGTTCTCATATCCATCTTTATAGAGTTATAATCTATTTTGTTAAAATTATAAGACAAAGTTGAACGATCAATTGTAAATGCATAAAATTTACCTGATAATTTTGTAAAAACTAAGAGACATGATGTCCCACAAAAATTAATAGAAGCAAAAAACTTATTTCGTAAAAGTTTGGATAAATGTGATTCATATTGAATCTGTTCATAACGAAATTTAGAAATATTATTAAGTGAATAAATTGTACCTACAAGTTGTTTTTGTAGGTCATGATTAGATGAGCTATTATTGGATTCTTGTCTGTTCATTGTTCTATTCATAATCTTTTATTATATCTTTTATTATATAATTTTTTATTTAAATGAGTTGTAAATTCAGTTTTTTAAATAAACAATATTAAATAAACAATATAAAAATCAGTTTAACAATTAACCTTTGACATTTAAAATTGATCTCAACGTGTCAACTATTTTAACACATTCACCTATTTGGTGAATTATAAGTTTTGAATCTTTGTATGCCAAAGGCGATTCATCAATTGTTTCACGATTGATATCAAGAGATACAACATCTGCCATTATTTTTTTAAATCCATCAAGTGCTTTTTTGGATTTGTCTATTGACTTGCGGTCACTATTACGACCACATCCATGTGCACATGAATTGTTATATTCATTATTCCCTAATCCAGTACATATAAGAATACCTTCTTTCATATTTAACGATACAATGCATGGCTCATCTTTTTTTGCACTAATAGCTCCCTTGCGTACAATTTTGGTTTCAAAATCAATATAATTGTGAAATGATTCAATCACTTTCTCGCAATCATATTGCTCGCCAATATGATCCAAAATTACTTCCATAATCGCGCGTCTATTCATTTTGGCAAAAACTTGTGCAATAATCATATCATATATATATGGCAATACATATTCAGTATTTAGATAATTATTATCATCTAAATATTTGGAATAATTTATAAGTATGTATTGCCCAATTGCTCTCGAACCGGTATGTACTGTTAACCATTGTTTTCCTTTATCATTTTCATTCATTTCGATAAAATGATTTCCTCCTCCCAGAGTACCAATTTTATTTTTAAATTCGTGAATCGGTACTTTATTTCGACGACAAATATCTTCCAATGTTACATGAATTCTTTCTAACTTGTATAAATCAGAAAATTCGTCGCACTTTTGTTGTGCCAATTCAATATATTTGGAAATATATTCATCGGTTACTATCGGCCTCGCATGAGATGTTGATGCACCCATTGGAAAAAAATCTTTAATAAATGCAACAATCTTTTGAAGTTTTTTTGCATTATACTCTCGTTCTAATGGAATTGTACATATTCCACAACCTATATCATTTCCAATATAACCCGGTTTTACCTGTCTTATTTCTTTGAGTTCAAATGTCCATCCAACAAATGTTGATGAATTTGAACACGGGTGGCAATCTGACATGAAACAATGATTTTGTGTGGTATCATTTACAGTTCTGACGATGCGTTCGATCTCATCTCTGCACATGACCTCTTCTTCAGGTAACAAAATCTTGATCACAGTTGTTGATGTATTATCTAAATTGATAGATGTATGTTTGGGCATTTTTATATAACAAAGTATTTTTTCTCTGGGTTTATAAATATTTAAATTTCAATTTTTAATTATTATAATGAAATGCAAAGTTGAAGGTTGTAGATTTTATGATAAACATAAGACAGAAGATCATGAATGTGGTAAATGTCATAGATATGGATAACGAGAGTGTGGAGATTGGTTAAAGTGTGAAGAGTTAGAAAGAACTATTGATACTATTGATAAAGATAATTATTATCCTGGTAGAATTATTATATCATATGATGAAGATTCAGAATTAGATACTTACTCTATTTTTTATCTAACATCATATTATGATAAAATTAGAAAAGAATTGCGATATGATTCATATATAGAAGTTGGTTCTGGTATGGGTACAACGGTTTTGTATAAAAAAATTTCATCTAATAGGATCCAAATGAAGGTTTTAGATGATTCTGATTATTTTAATGGTAATGCTGAAAAAATTAGAAAAGATTTTATAGGTAATAGAACAAAAACAAGAATTATCAAAATTTGAAATAAAAAAATTTCCCAAATATAAAGAAATTAATCAACCGTATAAGATAAATGGTATTCAATATGCACCTATTCTGTAAAGGCTGGTTCCATACCATTTGCATATAAATCTGTATATTCGGAATTATATTTTTGTTTTGTTAATTCATCATATACTTCAGCAATAGATTTTTCAGCCATATCTGGATTTGTAAGAATGTATTCATTAATATTATCTACTGGAGTAAACATATCACCATTTGAATCACGATTAATATGAGAATTGAAATCAAATACTCCTGATCTATATTTAGCTAAATTAGATTCAGTAAATTCGCGTGGATCAGAATTATCACAAAATAATTTTGATTTCCATACATATTCATTTATAAACTTATCTTCTGGATTATCAGCTTTATTACATCTATATACAACAGGCTCATCATAAAATCTAACTTTTTTTTTAGGTATATAATAATCATAATTTGTTTTTGTTACTTCTTTTTTGTTTACTTTACTATATAATTTTATATTAGTTTTTTTATCTTCTAATATATTTTGTCCTTTCTTTTTTTTATTTCTATTCCCATTTTCTTTATTATTATTTAATATGTAAACAGTAAATATTAATAAAATTATCATTGTTAAAATTACTAGCATTATAATAAGTTATATATTATATTATAGTTATTTTTATTTATTTTTTTGTTTATTTTTGTTTATTTTTTTATAGTTATTAGTATAAATGAACAATTTTAATCTAATTGTAATTATTCTAGGTATTCTTATTTTTATTGTTATTATATTTGTATTTATAAGAAAAAATAATAAAAAAATAAATTCAGCTGGCGATGATGACGACGATGAAGAAAATGAAGAAAATGATAATGATGATATAAATAGAGTAAAAATAGCTTATAAACGTAATCCATCAAATTTTATGATGAATACCTCATTACAAACTATATATGCAAAACATTCAATTATTCCTCTTACAAATAATATTAGAGCAAAAAAAATAATTTTTATGCCATCAGCATATGATCTTATCTCTTATGAGATTTCTTTGATGAAAAAAACAAAAGGCAATTATTATTATATCATTAATCAAATTGATTTGCTAGTTGGTAAAGATTATCTTTGGAATAGGCTATACAGATATTATGGTAAAGATGTAATAAAAATTTCACCAAATAGTTATATTCCACGTGATTCTTTTTCAATAGATAGATTAAAAAAAGATTATAAAAATGGAAAATTATATATAGCAAAAAAGAACATACAGCGTCAAGAAGGTATAGAAATAATTAATGATAAAGACAGAATTTTTGAATTAGCAAAAGATAGAGAAGTCGCAATTATTCAAGAACTATTACAAGACCCAATGACAATTGATGGTCATAAAATAAATCTTAGAGTATATGTTCTTATTGTTATTTATAATAATGTTTGTAATGTGTATGTTTATAATGATGGATTTATGTATTATACACCTAAAAAATTTGTTGTAAATTCAGTTGATAAGGATGTAAATATTACTACTGGTTATATTGATAGAAAAATATATGAGGAAAATCCATTAACTCATAAAGATTTTATGGAATATCTTGATCAAAATGACGAAGATTCTGAACGTATAAAATCTAATATACTAAATTTAATAAAAAATGTTCTAAAACCTTATACAAAATTATTTGTTGATGAACAATCGTTTAGAGGTTCTGTTCAATATCAAATAATGGGCGCCGATGTAGCAATTAATGATAAAGGTGATGCACAAATTATGGAAGTAAACAAAGGACCCGATTTGGGAGGAAAAGACGAAAGAGATACTAAATTAAAATGTTCGTTAGTTGAACATATGTTAGAAATTGTTGGAATCTTACCAATATCTGATTCAAATGAATTTATTAAAGTTATTTGATTATTATGTTTACTATCTAATTGAATATTCTTTTTGCAAGATCATCAAATGATGATTTATTTGCATCTCTATTTTTTTCAATTCCAAATTGTACAAAATCTCCAGTTGATGATACAAGATTATTCTCATTATATACTACATTTTTAGCACCATCCGGTTGTGAAATCCATGATGTATTTCCCATATATACTGATTCTCTTGATTCTGGATTCTCAAATTCACAATAATCCATGTGTGGAACATCATCATATGATGGTCCATGTTTTTGTTTCATTTTCTCAAATACCTCATCAATTGATACTTCTAATTCTGAGTCATCTAAATATTTTGGTGGTCTAAATCCTGCGGTTGGATATTCCATTCTATCTGATTGTAGATTAATTGGTAAAGCGGGATTAAAATCTTCTTTATTTGTTTTTTCATCTATGTAGTCTACTTGTGTCGTTTCATCCCTAGATACATATCTAAAAACTAAAAATCCGATAAATATCAAAATTATAATAATAGGTAATAGATTTGGTTTAATATAATTAAGAAAGAATGTTTTTATATTAAATGGATTTTTTAAAATTGTTTGATTTATTACTCCACCATTAATTGGTACATCTTGTGAAGACGCTACAAATACATTTGCTGTTAATTCATTTATTGATTTCATTGATATTAAATCTGGTTTAGATCCTGAAAAAAATTCAGACATAGACTAATATAAATATATATTAATAAAATTAAATTATTTTATCAACATATTAGTATAAATAAAAATGAATTTTAGGGATATAATTATGCTTGTATTTTTTATATTAATAATTTTGATTATATACAATATACAAAAAAATTCTTTAAATAGTCCACCTGGAAAAGGCACTTTATATACAGATATTGAACATTTTAATGATACATATTTTTCTTCAGAATCTATTAAAAATGTGGCTAAAGTATATGCAGATACGTCAAGTACTGTTGCATTTAATAATGTTAAAATAACTGGTAATCTTGATGTCTCTGGTGTATTTAATGCATTTAATTTTAAAGGTGTTATTCTTGCATGGTCAGGTTCAATTAATTCTATTCCACCTGGTTGGGCTTTATGTGATGGTTCTGGTGGTAACCCAGATTTAAGAGGTAGATTTATTTTAGGTCATAATACTGGTTCTAGTTATAATGGCGATGTTGATTCAAGTGGGAATATAAGAATCCGTAATTCAACCGATATTTCTGGTGCCAAAGTTGGTAATAATCTGGCTGGTGTAATTGGTAGTATTGGAGGTGAAGTTATGCATACTTTAACTGTTAAAGAAATGCCTGCACATAATCATAAATTATCAATTAATCCAACACCCGCATGTACTTTGAATTTGGACAGTCCAACATTCACAGGTGTTACTCCTGGATGTCCCCATAGTGCATCAGGCAGGATACAATCATATCGTAAAGATATTTGGGGCATTGATATTGTTAACATAGAAGGTAATGATGTACCACATAATAATCTACCACCATTCTATGTTTTAGCTTTTATTATAAAATTATGAGGCTAAATCTAAATTCAAATATGTTATAATTATATTATATGAAACAAAATATAATATTTTCTGATAATTATAAACTTGTAAAAAAATTAGGTTCGGGATCTTTTGGCGAGGTTTATCTTACAAAAGATAAAGACGGTAATACATATGCTGCAAAGATAGAAGATAAAGAAAAAAAAAATAGATTAAAATGTGAATATAATATTTATAGAAAATTAAACTGCAAAAATATTTGTGGTATACCAAAGATATATGGTTATCTCGAGACTGTTGATTATAATATAATGATTATGGAATTATTAGGTAAAAGTTTAGAAACTATATTTCAGGAAAATGATAAACAGTTCTCTTTGCCATTTATTTGTAAATTAGCAATTGATATTATTACAATAATTGAAAAATTTCATTCCAGAGGTTTTATTCATCGTGATATAAAACCTAATAATTTTTTATTTAATCATGGTGAAAAATTAAATGTAATATATTTAATGGATTTTGGCCTATCTAAACAATTTATACATAATGGTGAACATAATGATATCAAATTTGAAAGGTCTTTAATTGGCACCGCTCGTTATGCCTCAATGAATATACATTGGGGTGTAGAACCATCTAGACGTGATGATTTAGAATCTATTGGTTATCTATTAATATATTTTGCTAAAGGACGTTTACCATGGCAAGGATTAAAAGGTGATGATAAAAAAACTCAAATAGAAAAAATTGGTGATAAAAAATTAATGGTATCTACTGAAAAACTTTGTGAATCACTTCCTAAATGTTTTTATTTATATCTTGATTATTGTAAAAAATTAGAATATGACGAAAAACCTAATTATGAATATCTAAGAAATCTATTTATTGATTATGCAAAAGAATCAAAATATGTTCTATCTTATGATATTTAATTTATTTAATTGTTTTCATAATTTTCTATTGAAATACATAATCTTCTAGTTTAAATTCCCACCCTGTATTTAATTCATTATGTGCTGTTTGATATTCAGTGGGTCTGGTTTCAAAGAAATTACCCTTCGTATCTAGACCAATTAATTCCATGAATGGAAATGGATTAGAGACATTATATAATTTTTCAAATCCAAAAGATACAAGTAGGCGGTCTGCTACATATCTTACATATTCGTCCATCAATGTTAGATTCATTCCAATCATATCAACCTTAATCCCATCTCTATGAAATCTATCAACAAGTGAAACTGCCTCATAAATCATTTCATTCGCGTGCTCTTTAGGAATTGGATCGAGAAACGAATATAGGACAGCATCTGAATTAGTATGCAATCCTTCATCACGTGAAATAAGTTTATTTGATTTAATTAAACCTTCCATAAAAAGTTTATTCTTTCCTCGCATCATTTTAAGCCAAAAAATTGCAGCGAATGCTCCAGAAAAGAAAATACCTTCAATAATACCGGCAGCAAATGTTACATATCCTAGTTTTTCTTTTGATTCAATCCATTTAAATGCAAAATCTTTCATCATCTTAATTGAATCAATGTTTTCAATTGCATTGAATAAATATTTTCTATCTTCTTCATTTGTAATAATATTATTTAACATTAAAGAATATACTTCGCCATGAATATTCTCCATCATATATTGAAACCCAAGCATAACAAGGGCTTCTTGAACCTTAATCTCGTTTAAAAATCTTTCTTGGATGTTAAAATTCACAATACCATCAGAGGCTGCAAAAAATGCCAAAATCATTCTAACAAAGGTTTTTTCTTCGTCAGCTAATGTTTGGTAATCTTTAAAATCATTCGAAAAATCAATCTCTGAAGCCTGCCAGAAGCTTTCTAGTTGTCTTTTATATAGATCCCAAAAAATCTGAAATTTGGGATTAAGTGGTAGAATTGTGAGTCTCGAATACTTTTCATTGCATAAATCTTCAGTCATCTATAGGTAATATTATAATTATAAAAAAATTTTATATGAATTTTTTTAATCAATTTTTTATAAAAAGTTAAAAAATAAACATTATGATAACAAAAACATATATAAAACAAATATATAAAAATGAATAGAATTGTTAAACGTAACCTTTTTACCATTGTTAACCAAGCTGAAATTGCTTATCGTGAACTTCTTGGTATGAATCGAGTACAACTTAAACCTGGATTTCGTATTAAACTTCCAGTTATTCATCAATTACATCGTGTTGATATGCGTGAACGTTGTATCAATATTAATAATTTAAATGGTTTCACATCTGATAATGTTCCAGTTACAGCATCTGGTGCATTATTTTTTAAAGTTGAAAATCCTGAAAAAGCTTTATTTTCAATTTCAAATTATGTAAATGCTATTTCAAATATTGGTGAATCTGCTTCACGTGCTGTAATTGGTACATTTACTTATGATTCAATCATTTCTAAACGTAATGAAATTAATGCAGAACTTATTAAAAATATCGATAAAAGTATTGATACCTGGGGTATTACATGTAATCGTTTTGAGATTACTGATTTTAAACCACAGAATAAAGAAGTAGCGAGATATTTAGAGATTCAAATGGAGGCTGAACGTAAACGTCGTGAAAATGAACTAAATACACAAGCAAAGGTTCGAACAGCTGAAGGTGAACGTGATGCATCAAATCTTCAATCTGATGCCACACTTTATAAAGTAAAAATTGAAGCTGATTCTAAGGCTTATTCAATTGAAAAGAATGCTGATGCATTTGCAAATCAAATTAAAATTATTAAAGAATCATTTAATAATAAACTGACAGAACAAGAATTAATGTCATTTATTCTTGAATTAGAACGTCAAAAGAATCTTCAATCTGTTGCATCAAGTTCTTCAAGTAAGGTATATTTTATTGATCCAAAGAATATGTTTCCGATGCAACGCCATATCAATATTGATTCTAATGGTCTGTAATTTTTTTAATTTTGTTTACTTCTTTTCTTATACTCGAAATAGTACAATTTATTTTGTCTATATAATCCTTTGTTTCTTTTTTATTATCTTCAGATTGATACCATGTAACACGAAATTCATCAAATATTGTTTGATATTTTTTATGTAAATCATTCTCAGTTTTATTTCCAGATACATCAGTTTTCAATGAAAATATATAATCATCTAATTGTGAAAACTTGTCTGATTTTAATTTATCTAAAAAGTCTGATTTTGGAAAATCTTGCCAACCATCTTCATTATAAACACATATATATTTTGATGTTGGATGTTCAATGTAGATGTTAAAATTCTCCTTATGATTTTTATCACAGTGGATTTTCTTAATCATCTCAATTATTCCACCAAATTTGTTTTTTGTAAAATTAAGAAAATCTTGTTTGGTTAAATGTGATATGTTTTCTTTACCATAATAATTAAGATTTATAGTTGTGTTATTTGAATTAGTTGTGTTATTTGAATTTACTACGCTGTCTGTAATTGTTGTATTGTTAGAGTTAGTTGTGAAGGTATTTGTATCATTAAAGCTATTTAATGTTTTTAATAATGATTGTCTTTGTTGTTTTAATTTTTGTTTCATTTTACATGATTCTTTAATATGTTTACGTAGAGTGTATATATTTACATATTCAGAATTACAGAATTTACATGTATTCTTTGATTTAATTGATTCTAATTCTAACATTTTTAGCTTTATTTCAAGTTGTTTAATTTTTATTTCATCTTTACTTAAATTACATTTAAATGTTGAATTTTTATGTTTATTGAGTAAATAAACACATTTAAACTGTTTTTGACATAAATTACATGTTAAAGAATCCATTATTCTATATATTTATATAAAATTAAAATAATCTTTAAATCATTCTTTAAAACATTCTAATTAATATATATATTATTATTTTTATATTAATATATCAAAAAGTAAACTTATGTATTTATAAAAATAATAGTAAGATATATTTTATATATAGTTATACTTTTTAATATATATTGAATTAAAAAGTATATGTGATTATTAATAAAAATATAGTATATAAGTTGTAATTATGCTCATATATTTTACATATTTTAATTAAAAAAAAAGAGCTTATATAAGATTACTAAAAAATGATTAAATTTACCACTAAAATTTATATTTTTTTTTTCTTGTTTTCTATAAAGTATTCTAAGAATTTTTTCAGAATCAACAATATTTTAATCTCATAAAATTATTTTTTATTTATTCAATAAAAATCGCCTTTGTTGAAGCAACTTTTGTTTACTTTTACATGATTCTTTAAGATGTCTTTGTAAACTATATAAATAAGAATAAGAATGTTCTGAATTACAAAATTTACATGTATTTTTTGTTTTTAATGATTCCTGTTCTAATATTTTAATTTTTGCTTCAAGTATTTCTAGATTATCAATACATAAAGTCTTTGAATTTTTATGTCTATTTAGTATATATTCTGATTTAAAATTTTTCTCACACAAAAAACATGTTGTGTTATTTAGATCATTATAATCCATAATGTTAATTTCTTTATTTACATCTTTATTTACATCTTTATTTACATCTTTATTTACATCTTTATTTACATCTTTATTTACATCTTTATTTACATCTTTATTTACATCTTTATTTACATCTTTA
>Ga0194133_10000385_pt1 | contig 92916 bp, 93 predicted proteins | sample TA2KigOf40mmetaG_FD_155448 | JGI IMG/M metagenome (GOLD analysis project Ga0194133, IMG submission 155448) | Freshwater microbial communities from Lake Tanganyika, Tanzania - TA2015055 Kigoma Offshore 40m | ecosystem: Environmental > Aquatic > Freshwater > Lake | place: Tanzania: Lake...
TAATATTGTCTTTATTTTTCAAATAATATTTAACAGCAGATATTTTATAATCTTCGCTTTTATGCGTCATTCATATAATAAAAAAAGAATATTTATTTGTCCCATTTTAAATCTTCAAGGGTGTAAAGAACAAAAGTTAAAAGAACTAGATGAACTAATTATTAAAGAATGTGAATATTGTGATGAAGAATTTGAAGTTGCAACTACTAATAGTTGGAAAACAAGTTGTTCAATATGTTATAAAAAATTATTTATAATTTGTTCTGACTGTAATAATAAAGTAAAAGTACAAAAGGTTAAAAAAGATGGTGAGAATAAAAATAAATTATTTTATAAATGTAAAGAATGTAATAAATTTGAATGGTCTAGTATAAATTAAAGACTCTTTATTTACCACTTCGTCGACTTCTTAACGGCTATTCTAGGTCCTTGGCCTCTTTTTTTCACATTATTTGGGTCATATTGTTCTTCATCATCGTCATCATTTATTTGCTTTGATAAATCCCAGAACTCCTTTGATCCCAATCTAAAATCACCATGAGCATCTGCCTTATACCAAAATACTTGATCTTGTAATTTATTTGATTTCGCATTGTTATTGATTACAAGACATTCATAATTCTCAGTACACTGATCCATAACCTGACAAAATGATTCCAATGTAGGAAACATACCCGCATAATTCTCGTATATTCTTTTTCTATTGGCAATATATGGCTCTCTTAATATAAAAACGTAATCTATATTGGTGCGAAGAGTTGGTGGAATTCCTAACGGATATTGCATTGTAATGACCAACATTATCTTCCAATGTCTACCATTCATAAATAGGAGACGCATCATTTTATCCTTTGCCCATGTGTTGTCATATAAACAATCATCTAAAATAACGAAAGCACGGGGGTCAATTGTAGATCTTTTAAATTGCTCCATTTCACTCTTAATTTGTTTCAATACACCACGCTGTCTCTTTAAAATATTCTCAATAATAGATGTATTATATTCATTATGAATAAACAACTTTGGAACTAGTTTTCCATAAAAACCGTTACCTTCTTCAGTTCCAGATATAACAGTACCTATAGGTATATTTTGATGATAAAATAGTAAGTCTCTAACTAAAAAACTTTTACCAGTGTCACGACGACCAATAAGTACTACAACTGGACCCTTTGATTCGTCTGGTTTAAAGCTTATACTTCTCATATCAAACCTCTTTAATTCCAAATTCATTTATACTATGACACATTTTATTTTTTCAAAATATTTAACGAAAAAAATAAAATATATTCTTTAGTAAATTAGTTAAATAAATTTTATAATTATATTTTTATTAGCTAAATGACATTCTCGATAAACTACAAGAAGAGGAAGAACACGCACTTATTTGCTAAATTTCAGAATAATAAAGACATACAACTAACAAATAGCCAAAACTACATTCCAATTTATGACAAATTTTTTTCATTAAATCAAACAAATTATAACTCCATTAATTTAAATCATAAATGGTATATAAATGATATTAAAATAGACGATATTAATAAAAATAAAAAGAAGAATAAAAATGACAATAAAGAAGACAATAATATTTGTAAAGATCCAGTAAATACCTTTGTATGTAAGCTAAAACATTGTGATGATGAAAATAAGTGTGTAAACCAGAAAGTATTTTTCAAAATGGCTCCTTTATTAGATCCATTCAAATATATTGCTGGTAAATATAATTTAGATGATACTAATTTATTCAATTTACCCCAGCATAATTCATTAAAAGAACAACTAGTTCATCCAAAAATTTTAGATACAAATAATTCTTCTTATGTAGACGGTTTTTTTTCATTTCTTGGAAGTCATTTATTAAATAATCATAATGTTATTAATTGTGTTGACTATTATGGATCATTTATTGGATTAAAACAAAATTTTAAAATAAATATAATTGATGATCTTGAATATTTAGTTGAGTCACAAGCTTTTAACCAAAATAAAAATATATTATTTACTGTTGATGATTATTCACACTTGTTTGTTGATATTGATGAAAATAAAAAATTACCTCCACTAACTTTTTCTAGTTCACTAAAATCTGTTCTTTCTATCAAATCAATAAATAATGATTTATTTGAAGATCTTTTTGACAAGTCATCAAATAATAATGATTTAATTAGCAATAATAATTTAATTGATGATAATAATCTTGTCGATTTAACTGATTCAGCCGATTTTCAATATTATACAAACAAAGAACAAAAATCAGATACATTAAAATCGGGTTCTGATTGTTCTTCACGTACATCTCATACAGATGATGATAGCGAAATTGATATGGATGAACAAAATGATTGTATTGAATACACATCAATAGGAAGCAAGAAAAGTACTGAAAAAGAAAAGGATGATGATTCCGTTTGGGAAGAAATTACTAATGATAATAGTACATTTATAGATGATGATGAACAAATATGGCTAACTATACCAACATTTCCAGTTCAAGTAATTTGTTCTGAGCATTGTGAGGGAACATTTGATGAACTAATTGTTTCTGATGATTTATCTGAAGAAGAATGTTTAGCAGCTCTTTGTCAAGTAATAATGACATTAATTATTTTTCAAAATAGTTTTTCATTTACTCATAATGATTTACATTCAAATAATATTATGTATACAACAACTTATGAAAAATATATTTACTATAAATTTAAAAATATTATTTATAAAGTTCCGACTTTTGGAAAAATATATAAGATAATTGATTTTGGACGTGCTATATATAAATTCAATGGAAAACTTTTTTGTAGTGATAGTTTTCAAATTGGAGGTGATGCCGCAACACAATATAATACTGAACCATACTTTAATGAAAAAAAACCACGTTTAGAACCTAATTTTAGTTTTGATTTATGTCGTCTAGCTTGCTCTATTTTCGATCATATAGTTGATGATTTTGATACCACAAAAAAATTAGAAACATGTAGTCCATTACAAAAAATTATCACAGAATGGTGTATTGACGATAATGGTATTAATGTTTTGTATAAAGCTAATGGAATTGAACGTTACCCTGACTTTAAATTATACAAAATGATTGCTAGACATGTTCATAAACATACTCCACATACTCAACTAGAGAGACAAGAGTTTAAGGAATATATATTCAAAAGTTCGTCAAAGTTACCAAAAGGTTGTATATACATAGATATTGATAGTATTCCTAGTTACATTTAGGGTTATAGAAAAATATATTTATAATATATAATTATATATTGTAAATGGATTATGGATTTATTATAACAAGACATGTAAATTCACAAGAAACCAACAATTACTGGAATAATTGTGTAAAATTGATACAAAAATTTTACCCGATGAAACAAATTATAATTATCGATGATAATAGCAACCAACAATTTATTAAATCAGAAAAAGATTACAATAATGTCACTATTATACAGTCCGAGTATCCTGGACGTGGAGAATTATTGCCTTTTATATATTTTTTAAAATATAAATGGTTTAAAAACGCAGTTATTATTCATGATAGTGTATTTATACATAAAAGAGTAAACTTTGAAAAAATTACTGTCCCAATAATCCCACTTTGGCATCATCCTTATGACAAAGAAAATGTATTAAATTTTACAAGAATACTATCGCAATTATCAAACTCTTTTTTATTAAAACAAAAGTTGGCATATAATGATAATACTATTATTTTAGGACGTAATGGAAAAGATACATTTGATCTTTGTTTTGGAGCACAATGTTTTATAAATTTACAATTTCTTGAAAATATCGAAAAAAAATATAAACTAACAAATTTAGTAAACGCTATTCGTAATCGTCCAGATAGATGTTCATTTGAGAGAGTTATTGGATTATTATTTGATACTGAATACCCAGATATTAAAAAATATAAATCATTATTTGGACTAATTACAAAGTATCCAAATGCCTTTTTTTATAATTATACACATTATCAGAATGATTTAAAATATTTAAAAAAGGTAGTTAATCCTTTTGTTAAAGTATGGACAGGAAGATAAAAATAATATTAATTTAATAATTATTATTATTTCAATAACTAAACTAGTATTTATAGTTTCTTACATAACTTAGTGTATCCTTCATTATCATTATTTATTATTAATTCATTTAATTCATTAATTAATTCTATTCTTTCATTTTCTTCAAGATTATATATTTTAGCAATAATATTTTTTGGATCTAATGTTTCAACAACCAAGTTGTTTATAATCATTACATTATGTGTATCCAATAATACATTATATAATACTTCACCATTATACTTTATTAATTCAACACCATTTTTTACATGTTTAAGCAATTTTTTTGCTTTAACAGGAGATGTTTTATTAATTATTATTTTATGATTTTGACTTATTATTGTATCTTTTGATGGAATATTAGTTCCTAAACTATCTTTTTTAATAAGAACCAAATTGTTTTCAAGAGTTCGTGTTTTAGTTACAGCTTTAATTGCTTTATTTCGTATCGTGTGTATACCTGGAACAATATTTTGGATCTCGATTATTCCTTGATCTGTTACAACAGGTGTGTCTTTAAAGAAACAAATTGGAGACAGCGGTAAATCTTTTTCTAATAAATAATAAAATTCACTATAACCCTCTTGTAAAAACTTAGTCTTTGGAAATATCTTTTTCAAAGTCTGTAAAGAAACTCCATTTTGTCTATGATAAGATATGCTAAAACCAGGATCAACATAATTAAAAGAAATCGAGTTTATTGTACCATTCATATCAGTTACATTTATTTGTACTAAACCAGCTGGATTTGGAGGTGTTATTATTGTTAGTTGTGTTTGTGAAATTAATGTAAAAGGAATACTTACATTGTTTATTTTAATATTTGCAATATAATTAAAATTAGATCCATTTATTGTAACAGATGTTCCTCCAATTATTGTTCCAAATGATGGATCAATTGATGTTATTATTGGGCCAGGAGTTAAGTATGTAAAAACCTGGGGATTTGATATTTCAGACCCTTTTGTAATTGTTACATTCACAGGACCTATATTATTACTAACAGGTGTAATAAATGTTAAATAGGTCGATGAAATCAATGTAAAGGGTACTATTACATTATCTATTTTCAATACAGAATTATTATCGAAATTATAACCACTTAAAGTAACAGTAGTTCCACCAGAAATCGGTCCAGATGATACATCAAGAGATGTAGTAAATGGTTTATTAGAGAATACATATGGGGTATTTGGCGAATTTGAAGCCCAGTATGTATTGAAATTAGACAAAGTTAAACTAGCAGAGCTGTCTCTCCATACACCACCAGAAATTGTTGAACTACTCGCTAATGAGTTTATATAATTTATTGGTATAGGAGATAAACCAGTAGCACTTTGTGGACTATTCAATGTATAACAATTTTTTATAATCACAACTATTGTGGCTTTATTGTCATTGTATACAAAACCAGGTCCTGCATTACCTATCGAACCGCCGCAAATAGTACCATTATTATAAAATCCAATATTAGGAATTTCACCAATTGAATAACAATTTTCTATTAATATTTTTGGGAAATATTTAGATGACATGTAGCCAACTTCACCGCCAATAATGCCTCCTGCATCTCTTCCAGTTACACCACCTCTAGAGTAACAACCTGTTATCTTTATCCATTCATTTGTGTTAAATCCAACCCATATACCTGCTATTCCACCACATGCTCTTCCATTTATAGTTCCAGTAGAATAACAACGACTAATGCTAACTATACCATTGGTATGGCCTGCTTCTGATCCAACAATTCCTCCTGATCCTTGTCCATTTATTTGACTTGCTGTTGAATAACAATTAATTATTTCCACATTACCATTTGTATGACCAGCATGAGACCCACATATTCCACCAGCATAATTATTGTTTATTATACCTGTTGAATAACAATCTGTTACTCTAAGTTTGCTAAAATATGACCCAGCAAAAGGTCCACATATTCCACCAGAATTATTACTATTTATATTTCCTGTGCTGTAGCAATTTTTAACAATAGAATTTCCAAATACAAAACTTCCACATATTCCACCAGCATAAACTCCTGCTATAATACCAGTTGAATAACAATTAGTAACTATTATATTGCCACCAGCATCTCCCATAAAAGATCCAATTACTCCTCCAACATCATTATTATTTATAGTACCAGATGAATAACAATTTGTAACTGTAACATTTCCACCATAGGCACCCATATAACTTCCAATTACACCTCCAGAATATTGACCATTTATAGAACCTGTTGAATAACAACCCATAATTATATTATTACCATACGATCTAGTACAGAAATTTCTGCCAACAATACCACCACTGAGTGTGGAATTTATATTTTCTGTTGAATTTAAATTACTTATTATTATATTTGTTGATCCATTACCAAAATATTCTTGACAAAACCAACCAGCTCCACTAACTAATGTAGACACATCATTTAACCGAACCATCGACAAATTTTTAATAGTAATATTTGATTTTCCTGGTATTTGTGAAGTTCCATTTTGAAATAAACCTAAATAATTTGTAATAGTGTTCAAAGATATTTTGCTTATTATTCCGTTATATGATCCATCAATAGTAATGTTGTCCGATCCTATAATAAAATAATTATCTGTTCCTGCTCCTATTCTAAAATCTGTTGCTTTATTTAATTGCATGTCTGTAGTTAAATATAGATTTAATCTATTACTTCCTGTGTATTTCAATATTATCGGAAAATTAAAATAACGTATATCTATCCAATTAGAATTATCTAGAGACATTTGAAAAATAAATTCGTTATCAGTTGTTAATTGACGCCAATACATATTGTCTAGAGAACTTTCTATTTCTAACAGTTTATTATTAACATTAAATGGCAATGAAATACCAATACTATTTTGTATAGTTAATTGAATAGTTTGGGGATAACTTTCATTAAATGGCAATTCTAAAATTATTTGATTCGCTGATATATATGTGTAAGAAATAGTGGTATTGTTTATTTTTAAAATACTATCTGTCGTAATATTTTTACCTTTAATATCAAATATCATCTTAACATTTTGCGTGTCTAATTTTCTTCCAACAGAAAAAATATCTGGTTTATATAGAGAATATTTTGTCATTAAATAATTTGTAATTATTTCATTATTAGTAGGAGTTATATTTGAACCAGTTAAAAATATAATTTCACTAATATAACCATTCCAATAACGATTTAATCCAGTTATGTTTCCACCTATCATACCTCCACTAGCTATTCCCATAATTTTAGCTGTACTATTTGTAGTTCCTTCTAAAATATTATTAGTATATACACTTCTAGTATTTTCTAACCAGTTATATGCTATCAAATTAAAATCTCTTAATAATAAGTTTGTATTTGTGTTAGCATTAATATTTACTTTTGGAGTACCCCAATTATTGAAACTATAAGCTGTTCCTGTATTATCAAATCCCATATGTAAAGATTTTTCATCTTGACCTCCACTTTTTGCTCCCCAAAATAAACTTAGACCTGGATACGTTAGACTTTTCATAACAAAATAAGCTATATGTGTTGTTCCAACTAAAAAATTTAAACTTATATCAAATTCATCCAAAGTTACACCTGAAGCCATATCAAAATATACAGAATTTAATGTTCCATCATATATTGGACGTTTTGTTGCTACATTTTGTATAGCATTATTACCTTTACCACTTTGATCATACCATAATGATATTCCAAGATTTGAATCTATTACCATTGTACTTGGATCATTTTTTAACCATAATGCCATATTAATTTCATTTATAGTTTGAGGTACTGGTGTAACCATTTCAGATTGAGAAATATATCCTAATCCTAATGAACCTACATTGGTAATATTAGTTAAATTTCCTGATACCAATGTTTTCATAGAAATAAGACTATTTGAACCAATATTATCTCCTGAACCTAATTGACCCCATGTATTTGAACCACAACCATATGCGGTTCCATCACTCATTAATACATAACTATTTGTCCAACATGCTGAAATTATATTTGGACTTTTATCATATAATGATGATATTTGTGTAAATGTTAATCTGTTTGTATTATCATTTAAACCCAATTGACCATCGTTGTTCAACCCACAACAATAAATATTATTATTATTCATAATAATTAGAGTATGGTATCCTCCACAACTAACTTGTTTAATTGATGATCCAAAAGGTAAACTATCTATTATTATTAAATTATGCTGATTAATTGTATTATTAATTCCTAACTGACCTGAACTATTTAACCCACAACCATATAATGTATTGTCAGTCATCAATACTATTGTATGATATCCACCACATATTACCTCTTTAACATTTTTTCCCTGAGGTAAGTTTACAATAGATAAACTTAAACTGTTATTTGTCGTTCCGTTACCTAATTGACCATTACTATTTAACCCACAACTATAAACTGTCCCATCTGTCATTAATATTACTGTATGATAACCACCACAACTAAATTGTTTAACAGACTTACCTGATGGTAAAGGAATAATTGTTGCTGTTGATCTGTTGATTGTGTTATTTATACCAAGTTGACCTGAAGTATTAAGTCCCCATCCACATAAAGAACCATCAGTTAATAAAGCAACTGTATGATGTTCACCACAAGCTATACTATTAACACCAAAAATACCGAATGAAAAAGTAATTAAATTTAATGTTAGTTTCCTAAAATTATCTCCAAGACCTAACTGTCCATAACTATTTAAACCACATGAATATATAGTTTTATCTTCCATCAATACTATTGTATGAGCTTTACCGTATATCACATTTTTAATTATTTTATTTGTTATATTATTCATTTTTGAAAAACTATTTTGGTCTATAATTGTATTATTACCCAAAGAACCGTATTCATTATATCCTGTTCCCCATAGATTTTTGTCAAGATCAATCAACATAGTATGTCTGCCAGTTCCTTCTGTATTTGTTATTGTTGGTGTTTCATAAAATGGTGAATAGATATAGCCGTTATAGTTGATTTGTTGAAGCATAAGCGATACACCACCTTGTCCAACACTTCTTGTAATAAGTCTTAAATATGAACATGGTTCTGTTTCATTATTGACAAAAAATGTTTTAGGCTGCCATATAGTTGTGTCATATGGTGTAGAAAGCTGTGTTTGTGAATAAATTAGTTTCCAATTTGTTCTATCATTCGAACCAACAACAGCCATACTTACTGGCATATGATTTATTTGATTGGGAAATGATGATCTTCTTGGTGTTAGGCTTATGCTTTGTACCATAATTTTATAAGGTACCAATATATCGAGCCATACTCCATAAATATCTGAAGATCCTTCTATATTTCTTGTTCTCCAGTCTTGACCTGTTCCACCCGTAAATTGTCCATCACTAAACATATTATAACTCCAATAAAGACCAGTTGCGTCACTTGCCCAAAAATTTTCTCCGATTGAAACAGTGTTATTTTGATTGAAAGCATTATACCCTGAATATTGAGCACCATTCGAATTTTCTCCAGATGACCAAACAGTATATGTTCCATTTCTAAAAGTTTCAGTTTCGTCTGATAATACACCAATATTAAAGTTATTTGGTGGAGCTCCAGGTTGTGGAGCAGTTTCATTAAAAAATATCTGTGGTCTATGGATTACATTAGAATTTATAGCAATTGGTGTTTCTAAGTCAACATACTCTAATGTTTTATTAACTGTGAAATTTTCATTATCTATTATACTTAATTGTTTATTTCCAACGGATCCAGGTGGAGCTACAATATCTATTTGCTTACCTGACACAATATTAAAAGGAATACTTATATTCGATAGTTTAACATCAGTTATATTAGTTAAATGATTACCAATTATTGAAATAGTTTTTCCTCCATCTTGTGGTAAAATAGAACTAGTTAAATATTTAACTTTTGGCAAAGGTGGATAAGCTATACCATAATAATTTAGTTGTTGTAAACTAACAATACCACCCCAGTTTGCTCCTTGTTCTGGACTTATTTGTCTTACAATTAATCTTAAGTATGAATAAGGTGTTTGATTATTACTTGTAAAATTGATAGTTCTTATAGCTCCTCTAGTATTTTGATAAGCCTCAGTAGTTCCCGAATAAATAATATTCCAATTATAATTATCATTTGAACCAACTATAACAAAACTTCTTGGAGCTTTGGAAAAATGATAACCATATGGGCCTTGACTATTTTCTTGGGTGGGCATAATTTCAATCTTATTTAATATAATTCTATAAGGCAACTCTAGTTGGATCCAATCTCCAGATATATCAACTGAACCTGATATATTTCTTGTGAATTTAGCATCATTTATCTCTTGATAATTACCTGTTGTTTTACTATATGAACCAGCACCGTACCACGCTGTAAAATATCTGTCCCCGCTAAAGTTTCTATTAAATACTCTGAATGGATCAAACCTCGTGTCATTACCTTGTTTAATTGTTGATGATGCTGTAATAAAGTATTCACCATTTCTATAATCTGCTGATTGATTATTTAATATTAATGAATTTGTTGAAAATAAATTTGAATTAAATATTACATTACAAAAATTATCTAAAACAGTTGTTGATGGAACCAGTATAGTATTTTGTTGAATACTATCATAGGTTTCAAAATTATATGTTGAACTTAGAGAAGATATATTTGATACATCAGATAATAATCCATTTTCCAAACGTTTCATTGATACAAAAATATTTGAACTTGTATTATTACCTGTTCCTAATTGTCCCCATTCATTTGAACCAGCTCCGTATATTGTTCCGTCTATCATAAGCATATGTGTATTTATCCAAGAGCAACTTATTTTTTGGATTATTTTATCTGATGGATATGAAGTAAGAGTTAAAGTTGAAATATTGTCTGAATTATTACCTGTCCCAAGTTGACCATCTGAATTCAACCCACAACCATATAATGTTGCGTCAGTCATTAATATCATTGTATGATATCCACCACAACTAATTTGTTTTACTATTTTTCCATCTGGTAAATTTATTATAACAGGAATATTTTGTTCAATTAAATTTCCAGTTCCTAATTGTCCATTTGTATTTTGTCCACATACATAAACTGTTCCATCTGTCATTAATAATATAGTATGATATCCTCCACACGCTATTTCTTTAACTGTTTTATCTGAAGGTAAAATCATGGCAGCTAAACTTGTTTGATTTGTATTATTTCCTATGCCTAATTGGCCATTTACGTTTAATCCGCAACTATAGACACTTCCATCTGTCATTAACACTACTGTATGATAACCTCCACATCTTACTTGTTTAATATTTTTACCTAGTGGTAAGCTAATTAGTGTCAAAGTATTCATATTTGTAGTATTTCCAATACCTAATTGACCTGAGCTATTTAGACCACAGCTATATAAAGAACCGTCAGTCATTAATGCGACCGTATGATTTTCTCCACAATATATGTTATGAGCAATTTTTTTGTAGTCTAAATTAATTAATCCTAATGTATTACTTTTTTTTGTATTTTCTGTACCTCTTTGTCCAAAACTATTTAAACCACAAGAATATACTGTACCATCTGTCATTAAAACAACAGTATGTGACTTTCCGTGAGATATTTGTTTAATAGTTTTTCCTGTAGAATTAGTTAATTGAGATAATACATTTGTATTAATGTTATTAGAAATACCTAATGACCCATGTTCATTATATCCTGTGCCCCATATATTTTTGAAGTTATCTATCAGCATCGTGTGTCTTCCTGTACCTTCTAATTGAATATTAGATGTGTATTTTTCCATTAAATAATTAGTTATAATTTGATTGTTAGTTGGTGTAATATTTGAACCAGCAAGAAAAATTATTTCGCTTATATATCCTGTAAAATATCCTTCTTGAACCTGCTCAATGAATTTATAACCACCGTATCCGTATATATTACCTCCTATTATAGAACCAGCTCCAAATGAATTTAGTTTAAAGTTAGCATTAGATGTACCTTCTAGAATATTATTTGTATATACACTCTTTGTTGTTTCTAGCCAATTATATGCTACTACATTAAAATGATCATCTTTAAAATTTGGAGTAACATCAAATGTTACACCAGTGCTCAATAATTTTATATTATATTTATCTATTTTGCCTATGTCTCCTGATAATAAATTTGTAAATCCAACATAGGGTAGTTGTTCCGCCGTTATTCCGAAGTTTTCTGTAGATCTTGAACCATATAACGCACTACCTGTTTTAGTTCTTTTTATTACAAAATAAGCAATATGATCTTTACATCCTGTTGCTGAAGTTTCTATTGCTGAATTTAAATCAATATCTAATTCACCATTTATTCCATTAAAAAATAATGAACCTAAAGTTGCATCATAAATTGGTCTCTTATTAGCATCAGACTTAGTTGCATTTCTTCCTCTACCGCTCTGATCATACCATGTTGATACTTTATTATTAGCATCTAAAACCATTGTGCTTGGATCATTTTTCAGCCATACTGCCAAACTAATATCATTTATTGTTTGATTTAAATTTAATAAAGCATAACGATAATTCATAATGTCTTCTGTAAAATACAAATTTACTAAATCAATATTATCTGATTCTAAAATCCAATCACCACCATAGCCTGTTACATTTATTGATGATCTTATGTGTAATCCATATTCATTTTTGAATTTTTGAATTATAGTTTGCCAGTGTTGATCATAACAATTACATGTTATTAGATCAAAATGATCCATTCCAAAATTTTCTTTTAAATTATTCAAAAACAATTTAAATTCATTAAATTGTGAAAAATCATCAGTAATATTATTTATTGAATTAATTGGTAATCCAAAAAAATGACCGTTATTCTCTCTAACAATTCCAATATTTATTAATAGTCCCAAATTAAGTTTTTTAATGTTAGAAAAAATTTCAGAAAATGATTGTATAGAAGAATTTATATACAAATAAGTAACATTTGATAATAACTTATTAACTATAAAATCCTTGTCTGGTGTATTTAAGTCAATAAGAATTAGATAATCTCCATTTAAATTACCGTATTTATATTCACTATATGTTGGATCATTAATATTTTCATTTGGTAATAAAGTAAACACTGGTATGTTTTCTTCACTATAAATATCCAAATCATTGTTTTGCGAAACGTCAGCCATATCAAAAATATATGGATCATCTTTAGACAAAAACTCTGTGGTTAAAATTTCATCTGAAACATTACTAGACATATATATATATATAATAAAAAATAATACATATATTTTTATTATATCATATATCTAAAAGGCAGGGTTATCAGTAAAGGCAATAGGAATAGATGGTTTTACAGTTTCATTAATGACTGGTGATAATTGATCTATTATATAGCTTCCAAATATAACACTGACATAAACTAATAATGTATCTCTTATCAGAAACTTTAATGGTTTAGTTTCGTGATCTACATAACGCATTTCAAAGAATTTTGCTAAAAAAAATATTCCAGAAATAAATCCAGCTACTAAAAATATATTATCCATATAAATACATTTTTAGAATTATTGACTTATTTTTACGCATTTTAAGCTAAAACTTCGATATCATCTAATAAAATGTCATTATTATCCAATTTTATCTCTGGTGGATTAATAACATGTACATCTAATGTATCTAAATTTACTGGTTCATCTAAAATATTTAATTTTTCTCCATCATCATTGTCCTGTTCTTCTTCCATTTTACGTTGCATATTTCTTAACACGCTTATTTCCTCAAGTCGTTCAATTGTTTTTGGAGCAGTAATAAGTTCTTCTTGACCTGACTTTGTAACAACTCTGTCTACATCATCAAACTTAATAGAAACATTTTCTTTGTTGTCTCCACCCTTAGTATCAGTATCGGAAACTTCTTGAATATGTTTTGAAACAATTTCTTCCTTAGGTTTTTCTATGACTTGTTCTCTAATTTCTTCGACAACATCTTCTTCAACTGTTTCGTCCATATAAGCTCTTAAAATACTCTCTACAGGAATACTATCTCTAACAGCATTTAAAATACATTCTTGAACAATAATTTCGAGTTCTCTGTTGTGTTTTTGAACTTGAAGTGGAGGAACACCTAATTCAAACAAATATACATTTTTATATAATTTTCTTGCTACATAAAGATAAACTTTGTGAATAAAATCGTCTAATTTTGGTATATTTATATCTATTTTCTTTTGTTTTTGACCTACTCTCATAGCAGTAAGTAGCTTAAGTTGAATAATATGTATACAGGTAACTAATTCTTCTAAATAACTACAACCACTTCTTTGGATAATTCTTTTTTTTTCAGTTTCAATAATTGTTGAGTTCCAATTGGGAATTCTAGATATAAGATTTTGAAAAGTCATTAAGTATTTATCCATTTCATTATTCTGCTTACATAATTTATTTGATTCATCAAATATAGATTTAAAACCTTCTATTACTAAAGGTGTCATAATAATGAGTAATCTAGCACCCCATTCATTTTTAGATTCATGTAATGAGCTTACATTAAAATCGTCCATTTTTACTTAATATTGTTTTATTAAATTTGAAATTTAAACTTAAAAATATGATGTAATTACTATTTTTAAATCGTCTTATCTAAAATGATGTGAATATTTTTATGAAAAATAAAGGGGTTATTTTCAGTAACAAAAAATTTCCAAAAAGTAAAAAGGGAATCGAAAATTGGACATTTTTTGAATGTCCAAAAATGATTTCCTGAGAAAAGTTTTGAAAAACAGGGTCTGAAAACTGAGTTCTTACCATTTACGTGTAAAAATATATTTTTTTCGAAAAATAACGTTACGATATTTTTTTTGAGTATTTTAGAAAAATCTATAACCCAAAAAAATATTTGGCTACTTTAGGAAATAAATGGAAACCAAAGAGCCGAAAATTTTTGAGACAATTTTTTATTGTAAACTTTGTGACTATAGTACATGTAAAAGAAGTAATTTGACCAAGCATAAGTCTACAGGCAAACATAAAAAGGCTACTTTGGAAACTTTTGGAAACCAAAAAGTAGCGCTAGATAATTTTTTTTTATGTAAATTCTGCGAGAGGATATTTTCGTCTAAAAGTGGACTTTGGAAGCATAACCAAAAATGTAGCCAAATGGATCCAACACAGAAAATTCTCGAAGTGATAAAAAATGACAGCGAAGTACATAAGTTTTTAATAGAACAAAATAAACAATTAATAGAAAAAATAACGGAACAAAATAATCATTTAATGGAACAGAATAGTCAGCTTATTCAAGTAAACAATATTAACAATTCAAATATAGTAAATAATAAGATAAACAATAAATTTAATATAAATGTATTTCTGAATGAAACATGTAAAAATGCTATTAATATAAATGATTTTATTAATTCATTGTCTATTGGTCAAAAAGAATTAGAGACTACAGCAAAATTAGGATATGCCGAAGGTATATCTCAAATATTTATAGACGGACTTAAGCAGATTGATATTAGTATAAGACCAGTACATTGTAGTGATTATAAACGTACTATTTTATACATAAAAGATAACAATGAATGGATAAAAGATAATGAAAATAAAGATAAAATTACAAATGCTATTAAGAAAATAACATACAAAAATATACAACAAATAGCTGAATGGCAAAAAGCTAATCCAGAATATTCTAATCCTGATTCTAAGGTAAGTGATATATATATGAAAATGTTATGTGAAGTTATGTCTGGTAATTCCAAAGAGGAACAAGAAAAAAATTATCAAAGAATAATAAAAAATGTCTTAAAAGAAGTTACAATTGACAAAAAGAGTATTGTATAAAATTTGTAAATGAAATTTTCATTATAAATTTTACATAAAAGAGATATTTTCAAGACTTATATATTTATCAATAAACAGAAAATTAAGTATAAAAAACATTAATAATTTTTCATTACGAAATTCTTTTTTTACTTTACTAAACGCAACTAAAAACTCATATTTTTTTTCTTCTGTTAAGTTTCCATATCCTGTTTCAATTAATTGAATTAGATCTAGCCCGCTAAATGATTTTTCATATAGTTTATTTGTTAGATTATATAACGATATATTATTATTATCTTCTTCTGAATATTTTTTTAATTCTTTTTTAATCCAATCTGAACGTACGCGTTTATACTCAGATAATTGAAAAATTTTATTTAGATTATAAGAATATAGGTTTGTTTGTTTGTTTTCTATTACAGGTTCTGGAACATAAATTTCACAAAATCTGGATAAAATTGGTCTTAATAATTTATATTTATCTTCAACAACCATAAAAAAACGTGTATGATGACTAAATTGTTCAATACATCGCCTCAAAGCAGACTGAGCATCGACCGTTAGTTTATCACCATTTAATAACACGATAGACTTGAAATTATTTCCTCCATTTGTATTAATGTTTGTTTTGGCAAAAAATTTTAATTCATCTCTGATAAATTTTATACCTTTTCCATGAGCACAATTAACATAAAGAACATAGTCATTTATTTTTTCTTTATTTCCATCATATATTAGATTTATAAATTCATTTAGTATAGTACTCTTACCACTTCCTGTTTCTCCATTAAATAAAATATTAGGTATCTTTTTATTTTCATAAAAGTTATGTAATTTTTCCCTTATTTTTCTATGTATGTCTATAAAACTTGGATTTATATTCATTTAATAATAAATGTTCTAAGTATATTATTAAAATTATATTTATATGTTTTTAATATAAAATTATTAAATTTACTTTTTATTCTTTTTTTGTTTTTTGTTACTAGTGTTTCCATTTATATTATTAGGATTTGTTCCTCTTGGTGTTTTTTCAACTTTTTCACCAGTACTAAATATTTTAAAAATTTCTTCGTCAGATAATTTATTATTGTTACTAGTAGTTTCATTCATATTACAAAATCCTGACTCCTTCATTTTAGTAATATTTTCTGCCTTTTCTCTCATTCTTTCCTTCATTTTTGCGGTTTTCATATTTCTATTCAATTGCGACTCCATTGCTCCCATATTCATTTTTTTTGCCATACCACCCATACCCATTTGAGAAAATATTTTTTGCATATTATCCATTCCAGGCATATTCTTCATCTTATTTAATAAATCTAGACCTTCTTCCATTAGCTCGCTCTCCTTTATTTCACCTGATTTTAGCTTTTCGTCAAGCCTTGAACCAATGTTTTTAACCATACTCATTAATTTTGTAGGATTTTTGAAAAGTTTTTCGAAAACATATTTCGCATCTGATACATTATCCATATCTAAATTTAAATCTTTAGCTGTTTCCTCAGCTAATTCCATAGCAAATTTTCCTAATTTACCTCCCATAAGACTATTAATATGATTATGTAGATCTTCTGCTGATGGCATATTTTCTAGATTTATTGAAGACGCTGAATTGTCTATATCTGGAAAAACTGAGTTTAAAGATGTATCAAAAATATTTTTCATGTTTTCCATTGTTTCTTGTAGCTTTATTTTTAGTTCGTCTTCATTGATAGCTTCAAACAATTTTGCTGCGTCACCTAGTTCAGATGTATTATTTATAGAACCGATAACAGCGAATAATATCAATTGAAGGTACTTCCATATAGTCTTTCTTGTTGTATCACTTATATCACATGCCCATAATTGTTTAAAAACAATACCAGGAAGAAATTCAGTATTTACTTCAGAATTATCAAAAAAAATATCAGAATTTTGATAAAGAATATCAAAAAATCTCTCGGGAAATAATTTAATACAATGATTAAATACAAATTGTGTTTCTTTAATTGTATCAATATTTTTCCACCAACGCGCTATAATACCAGAATATTCGGGAAAAGTAATTAAAATATCTGACGTAAAATCATTAATAATCTTATAGAATTCTTCGGGAGGATTAATTTCAGTTGCCATATACAAAGATTAATAAAATATATTTAAATTAAATTTAAACAAATATATTTATTGAGGTACCATTAATGCTAATTTAGTTAAATTTTGAATATATTTCATTGTTTTCATCTGATTTTCTTTTGACATCATTTTTACAGGGTTTCTAAGTCTATCAATAGATTCCATGATTTTATCAGCATTATCATTTCTTGATAAATCCTGACTATAATCTTTTGTAATAAAAAAATCAATATCACCTTTTTCTATTTGTGATTGATATGGACTAACAACGTATGTAATCCAAATTCTTACTAATAATCTAGGATTTGCTTTTCTAATTGTTATAAGAGCATTTTTTGCAGTTAAAATATCTGGATCCTCAGGAAATACACTTTGAATATCATTTACAAATTCTTCAAAATGATTGTTAAAAACCGTAACTAAATTAGTTGACATATATTATTAATAATTATTATTAAAATCTTTAAATAATAATTCTTATATAATTATTACAATACTACAATATTTTTCTAAACTCTATATTCATTTAGTTCTTCAATATATTTTTTCGTATCTTCGTATCCTCCAACATAACTTAAGCCATCAAATATTATTGGAAACGTGTTAACATTTTTATTTGCTAATTTTGAAATAAATTCTAGAAATTCTTTTTTATTTTCAATTAACCAATCATCACAATCAATTATTTCATAACTATATTCATGTCTCTTAAATAATTCTTTCGCTTTTGTACAGTTAGGACAACCACTTTTTGAATAAATTATGAACATATCAGATTTAACTGGCTCAATAAATTGTTCCATAATATATAGTTACAATAATAATATTTTCCTATACAACTTATTTTTTTTAAAATTTATTTTTTAACAATTTATTTTGTTAGTTTCTATATTTCGCAAGATCCTCATCTCTTCTTCTTTGTAATGCTTCTAATGACATTTCACCTTCTTTTATTTTTCCAGAATTGTAGTTTTCCTGTGGAACAGATAGTGTTGGATTATCATATAATGATACATAACTATGCATTTGTCTAAGACCACCATCACCTTTAACACTCAACTCGGTATCACTCTGATCTAAAAAACTATAATTATCTGAAGCAATACCTCCTCCCATCGAAGCAAAACCATCAAAAGAACTAAACCCATCTTGAAATGCCATAGGAACCATATTGTTTTGTGTTGCTTGTTTAGTTTTTTGTTGAACTTCAGGTTTCAAATGTTTATAGATTTCATCACCATAAATTACCCTATAATTTTGAGCCATTAAAAGTAGAGCAGGAACACTCTTTACATTTTGTGGCATGAGAATTTTTTGTCCCTTTTCTAAAACAATGTATATTTTTCCATCTTCCTTTATTCTTTTATCAATACATATAAAATGAATATCCTTTGTACTTCCTGTTTTATGAACATATTGAAGTAGTTTTTTAGAATGTTCGCAAAAATTGCTATAATATAATATACTTCCCATTATTCTAAATATATGATTTTAAATAAATGTTTTTAACTTAATAAAATTACAATAATATTTATTGAAAAAAATTGAATTTAATAATATTCATAATATAATATTAAATATACAAATATATATATTTACAATGAACCCTAAGATTTCCGAATTAAAAGAAGAAGATGGAGTACTTACATTTACCATTTCAAATGTAGATGTTAGTTTCATTAATGCTATAAGAAGAACAATTTTATCTGATATTCCTGTTATCGGTTTTAAAACAAGTCCTAATTCATCAAATAATACAAAAATAAAAATAAATACAACAAGATTAAATAATGAAATTATAAAGCATAGATTAAGCTGTATACCAGTATGTATTTCTGATATTACATTTCCTGTAAAAAATTATGTCGTAGAAGTAGATGTTGAAAATAACACAGACACTGTTTTAATAGTTACAACAAAAGACTTTAAAGTTAAAGACTTAACTACTGATAAGTATTTAGATGATAATTCAGTAAAAAATATATTTCCACCATATATTCCACCAACAGGTAAAGGTGAGTATTATATTGATTTTGTAAGACTTAGACCTCGTATTTCAGATGAGCTTCAAGGTGAAAGAATTAAAATAGTTAGTGAGTTATCAGTTGTTACAGCTAGAGATGACAGCGTATACAATGTTGCGTCTACATGTTCTTATGGTTGTAGTCCAGATAAACAAAGAATGAAAGAAGAGTTACAAATTAGAAAACAAAAATGGAAGGATGAAGGAAAAACGGAAAAAGAGATTGATTTTGAGGGAAAAAATTGGGTTCTTCTAGAAGGTTTAAGATATGTGATATCAAATAGTTTTGACTTTATTTTGGAAAGTGTAGGGATTTATGAAAATAATGAGATTATGGTTAAAGCATGTTCAATACTTTTAGAAAAATTAAAAAATATGAATGAGCAAATAGAAAAAGATGAATTACCAATTAAGCCATCTGATAATACTTTGGAAAATTGTTATGATGTTACACTATTGAATGAAGATTACACTATTGGAAATATGCTAAATTATGTTCTTTATTCTGAATTTTATAAGTCTTTGAAATTCTTAGATTATGTGGGATTTAAAAAAATGCATCCTCATGATACAGATAGTCTATTACGCATTTCTTTAACTGATAAGACAAAGAGTGTTGATACTATAAAACAATTGTTAACAAAAGTAATTGAAGAATGTTCTAAATGTTTATTATCTATTAAGACATCTTTTGAAAAATAAATGGTTATAATGATATCAATTTCATAATGATAATAAATTCATAAAAATAATTACTTAATTTTTTTATGAACCTTGATATATTTTCGTAAATAATAATATTTTACATTTTTACGCTATCAATAAATCGTTTTCTCATATTATAATTCAAACAATACATTAACAAAGAAGGATGAATTTTATTTACATAGTCAATTACAACTGTGTTTGTGACAAATTCCTTCTTTTCCCTTAAATTTGTCAAATAATGTTGATGTATCTTAAACATATGAGTCTTATATTGTTCTGAAAATTGATTTAGTGGTCTTTCCTTTTTTACATAACATGAAATATAGTTTTTATGAAGTGTATTTGTAAACATGTGTACTTGATCTCTATATAAAGAAAAATCTGAACGCATCTCAGGATAATATTTTAGATAGTCTGCTACTTTTCCCTGTGATCTTAAAGTTAAGTACTGATACATCAACTTTGGCTGATTACCTCTAAGACATTTAACCTCTTCATAAATAGGATTTCTAAACTTACTTCTTTCACCTGTAGCTTTGTTTTTTATAACAATTCCCATTGTATCATATTGAGTATTGGCTGAGGCATAAGTATTAATTAGTTCACTATATGAACTAAAGGTAAATTCTTTCGGAAATTGTACACCCGTATATTGCCACAATCCATTATAAATTACGCTTGATAATTCTTTTTCTTTAACAATAATTTGTTTGGGATTATTATCAATTTCGTAAATAGCAATAAGATATAAAGCTGGATTTTTAACAGGATAAACAATGCGGTTATCAGGATGTTGAAGAACAAAGCTATATACATAACTAGGGTTCAACATTTGTATATTAAAATTACAATAAGTACATGCTTCCATAAACATTTCACTAAATGTCTTCTTAGACCATGTATAGAATGTTACATCAGCCCCAACAGTATTTCTCGTAGAAATTTGCCAGCAACCTGATGCTCCATAATTTTTATCAAAAAAAACGTTAATCATTGTTCCCTCAATAAATTCCTGAGCAACAATATCATTATTTATTTCAGGATATTTTTCCATAAAACTTTCAGGAGTTAGTGATTTAGGAGGAGCAAAAGAAACAACATTATTTCCTGATACAATAATAGAACGTAATAATCCATATGTTGAATATAAATTATGAGATAAAATTTCCTTAGAATATTTGATGATATAATATTCTTCATTTGATTTAGTTGTATATTTATGAATGTTGATATATTTATCGTCGCTATTTTTATTTGAAATAATATCTTTTAAAATTGGAATAGTTGACGATATATTGTAAGTAATTTCAGACATAATTATATTTATGAATAAAATATCTTTATGTATATTTTTAAATATATTTATTGAATTAGAATTTACAAAAAATTTCTATTAATAATATATGTCACAAACAGAAAGTAATAAAATTATAAATAATGAAGATAAAACATTGAATTCGATAGAGAACATATTAGATGACCAAGATAATTCTATTAGAGATGGTTCAACAAATGAAATAAATATAAACGAAGAAATTATAGATGACCAAGTAAAAGTTCTAACAGATGAAGAAATTGTTTCAGAAAAGGAAAAAAATGTAATTTTAAAGTTAGGTGATATTATTTTAATAACAGATCCAACAAACGAAATATTAAATAATAATATTTTTTTAATTGATTATATAGATCAACAAAAAATAAAACTTATTAATTCAGAAACTTTTGAAAAAGTAGTTTTACAAATAAACTCAAATAGTGTGGTTGGCGACGGTTCAATTACAGGAATAAAAATTCTAAGTACAAACGATAAAGAAGGTTATGCGAGACAGAATGATCTTTTACCTGGTACATGGATAAATATTTACATTGGTGGCGATATTCCTTCCGTTATAACTGGTGAAATAACTAATTTAGAAGAAGATATGATTGAAGTAAGAACCACAGACGATGATACCATATATTTAAATTTTAATTATCATGGAATACCAGAGGATATTCCAATAGAAACAATCGAGATTAGACCTCCTCCCGAGATTAAGAAAAAAATGGAAGAACAAGTAGATAAATTAAGCGAAATAGAAGATCAAGAAGAGTTAGGCGTTCCTAAACAAGAGATAAAAGAGCGCATACAAAAAATGTTATTTGACGCAGATGATCTTCAATTTGGAGAAACAATACAAGTACAAGAGTTTGTTAATATCGATAAAGATAAGTATCGTTATAATATTGATGCTCAAGCGAATGATTTATTAGAAGAAATGGTTTCTACAATTCCAAATCAACAGAGAACTAGTAATGTATTGAATAATATTCATATAATGATAACTCGTTTTTTACAATTGCGTGAAATGGCATCCACATTTGATAATAATCGCAATATTACTGGTATTGTTAAAAAAACTGCTGATGATAGACCATTAGCTGAGGAATTAGCACAATTTAAAAATAATTTGTATTGGATTTTGTTAGTTGCTTCAAATGTTAAAAAGGTATTTATTGAAAATAAAACTCAAGATCAAAATAATCTAAAAACAGATTATGATATTGTTAATTTAAACTGTGGCACAGAGATTAAGAACATATCTGACGCATTTCAATCTTATCGTTCTAATACAGTGAATGAAGGCCAAAATAAATATATTCAATTATATAATGAGATTAATCCTTACATGACACCATTTGAAGAAGGTAATAAAGAGAGTATATTTGAGACAACTGATGGCACTATAATAAATGGTGATGTTAAGAATGATTTAAATGTTATAATAGATAATTTAGGAGAACTTTATTCTTCAGTTGTATCAAATTCTGAACTAACAAATAGACGTTTTATAATTCAAAAATATAACATAGGACTAACAAGACTAGAAGCATCAAATTTAAAAGCAAAAGGAGGTAGAATGATTGCTCATAGAGTAAAACTAACAAATGATGATCAAATAGCTGTTAAATCAGTGATAACACTTCCTGAACCAACTGTGCGTTTTTCTCAAATAAATTTACCTGGTACAAATTTGTTAGTTCGTGCTAATTTAAATTTACATTTTTTGAATTATTGGGAACTCTTAAAACAACAAAGTGATGTTACAAAAGTAGATATAGATGGACTAGATATTGATTTGGAATATGATGATAGCAATTTTGTTGATAACATTAAAAACTATATTTTAGATTTAAGTGAATATAATCGTCCTGAGCTACTAACAAATCTTGATATTTACAAAATCTTTTTGCGAACAATTATTCCTAAAATTCGTGTTCTCTTTTTGCTAATTAAAAAATATATTAAAGGTAAATTGAGTATGGTTGATGTTGTTCAATATATGGAACCTTTTTTGATTTATCCAGTTGATTTAACATATATGCAGTATAGAGAGATTGATAAATTTTTGTTAGACAAAATTAATGAGTATAATAGATTATTTAAAGAATATTCATTAGCTTTTTCATCAATCAAAAACATTAAAAGAACTAACAAATTTGGTCATACAAAGATTACTAGTTCTGATACATATTTATTTGTTAGTCCTATATTTTCGGCAATTGACGGATCTAATTATTCAACAACAATAATGAATGAATATGGTTTTAATCCAAAAGAGATGACATTATCTACATCAGAATTCATGAAGAAAATAAAGATTGATGATTATGGTTCTCTGTATAATTCAGCAGTTGCTTTTACTAATATACAATTGATGTTTCCAAAAGAGCTTAATGATTTATTAAAGGCGGATAAAGAAAAAATGGCATCTATATTAGATAAAGATAGAATAGATACAGCAGATAAATGTAATACATATGTTATAGCGAAGAGTTATTATTCAAAACAGCAATTATTAAACGATAACGGAAAAAATATTTATTTTGATAAAGAATATGATAATACCAATTATGATTTATTATCAGAAAAGTACGCAAGAGAAAGGGATAGACTAACAAGAGACGATTTAATGATATTTTTATCTAATGAATTCAAGACCAAAAACAAGATGTCTGAAAATGAAGCAAATATATTTGCTGAAACACTTGTAAACCAAGCAAAAAAAGTCCAAGATGGTCAATATGCTATTTTAAACGATAAAACAGAAACATCTGCTGATACAATTTTAGAATATTATGTGCGCAAGTCTGATGAATGGGTTTTGGCAAAAGATATAGATCCAAATTGGTTTATAAAAGACACTGATGTGCTATGTAATATAGATTATGATTGTTTATACACAACATCTGGAGATAAATGTGAACCAACAGAGGTAGCAAAAGATACGATTGTAAATAATGCGTTGAAACAAGTATTAGATCAATTTGATAAAAATTATAATATATCAAAAGAAGAATTATCTAATAAATTGGAGAAACATATAAAACAATATATAAATGCTTTCAATGAATTAGAAAAAATCAAAAAAACTAATTTTTATAAATATAACGAACAAAAGTATAATTTAGGTTTAAGTATACAAGAACAAGTTGAAAATATAGTTGTTTCTCCTTACACAAAGCTACGTGATTTAATTTTAGGTCAATCAGATATAGTTAAAAGAAATTCAGACATATTAACTTTTTGTAAAAAATATACATACTTTGGTGATCCAACGGTTCCAAATGTAAATGATGGCCAAATGGAAAGTGAATGGTGGTTATATTGTGAACAAACTGAAACAAAGTTAATTCCCAGGTTTAGATATATATTAGCTAAGGCTTTTTTTAAGGGTCCAGAATTTTACCAAGACACTTTAGATACACTTATAAACCAGATCGGAAAACAAAGTGATGATGGAAATGCTTGGGTAGATGTAAATAGTGGTGAAATCATATGTTATATTGATTTTGATGTAACAGAGGGTTTCAAAGATGGATTTGTCGATAAAAGTAGAGAAATAATGGAAAAAGATGCTGGACAAGTATTTTTAGAAAATAAAGGATTAGTTAAGGATAAACGTCTTACTGCCGAAGGCCAAATAGTGACAAATATTATATCTACTTTATCGCATGATATGGGAATAGATATTGAACAATCAAGAGATTTTATAGTTAAGGTAGTGACTGAATTAATGAATGACACTAGTATTATTGAGAAAGAAGGTGCTTACAAAAAAAGAGAGCAAGAAGCCGCAAAGAAAAACAAAAAGCTTCCTGAATATGCTGTAGTTTATAGTTCTACACTCATGTATTTAACATTAGGTATGTATTTAATTGGAATTCAAACGAGTATTCCATCAATAAAAACAAAAAAAACATTTCCTGGTTGTGTGCGTTCATTTAGCGGATTTCCTTTAGAAGGAGAAGGAGATGATAGTGGGTTAAATTATTTAGCGTGTGTGGCATTGAAGTTGCGTAATCCAAAAACTATTCCATGGAATGCTCTTCCAAAAAGTGAAGAAAAAATTGCTCAAACAATAAAAGCTTTTACAACAAAGTTTTTACTAACAAATGGTGAAATTGATCTTAAATTAAGAGAAAAAGTTGAGTATCTTTTAACAAATGTTGAGCCTGATGTCCCAGAAGAACATAGTATATCTAAATGGACAAACTTTTTACCACCATTGCGTAAATTTCATGTAAAGCATTTAGAAAATGTGTCTGATGGATTTTTAGATAAATTACAAAATGAGATAAGAAGTGGAAATCCTAGACAAATAGAGGATTTGTTAGTTATATATTCGAAAATAATATCTTATTCAATGGCGGTTCAAGAGTCGATACAAAAAATTGTCGAGAAAAAAGACCTTTTATTAAAATCCGCATCTAATCCATTTATAGATAATGCTTGCTGTAATGAGAAGGATGTAGAAGGTACAACTTGTTTACAGTATTTTATAAAAGAAGATGAAAGTATTAATAACAACAATAAAATAGTAAATGAACTTTCGTTACTTGTTAATGATATAAAAATTTTGACACAATCAGCATCAATGCTATCTAAAGTCAATACAAAGCGTAGTTTTCCTGATATACAAAATGATTTTAGTGAAGAAACTATTTATCATGCGTTTATACAATTTTGTCACTTCCAATCAACAATTCCATTAACTGAAGATTTAGCTGTTGTATGTTTAGATAAACCAGATTATTTAAAAAAAGCCGATAGTATTCAGGAAAAAATACAAAAACTTAAAAGAGACGGTAGAAGCTATTCAAAAGAAATGTTTTTACGTTTATTTCAGATTGTTAGTCGTAATAATATAATAAAGATTTCGCTAAGTAGTGACAAAGCTTCTAACATAGAATATTTGAGAAAAGTACTAGAAAATTTTGACAAAACAGATGAAACAGTAGTTCCAAAATCTTTAACTCAAAAATTAGAAATATTAGTTGATAATTATGATTTAGTTATTGAACAAGATACAAGCGAAATGAGAACTATTAAAAATTATCTTGAGTTATCAAATACAAATATGAGAAAAGATTTAATAGATTTTTTAAAAAGACGTTCAAAAATGACAAAAATGGAATTTCCTAAGGTTGTTAATTTTTTAAATGAACTAACAAGTTGGAGTTTTGATAAATCTAGTCGAAATAATTCTATAGGAGATGACTCATTAAATAACCAAGTAACTTACTATAAGAATTTTGTATATTTATTATCAAGAGTTTTTCCAACAATGATAAAAACTCAAAAACAACATTCTATTCAACCTCCAAAATATTGGGGACTATCTAGATCACATGAGATGGATGTTATTAAAATGGTTAACAATTTTTATGAACCACTTGATAAGTTTTATGGAAACAATACTATAATTCCTTTTTTAGATGAGGTAAAATCTCGCATAAAAAGCTTTTACTTATTGTCTGAAACGACACCAGTATTTTCTAAAATTGAAATTGGTGATAAAGAAATGCGTTCTATATTTGACAAAAGAATTATCATATTGTTATTCGAATACTATTTGCTAAGTATTTTTACTGAATACTTGTCTGTATCAAAAGATACAACCCTTCTCAATAATTTGCTTACATTTAATGATAATCCCGATAAATTATCTCTCCAGTCTGATTTATTTAGTCGCGACTTTATAATTGAACAAGAATTACGTTTTTCGGAGACAGAACAAGAATTTATCGAAGGAGATATTACAAAATTACAAGACGATGTGGCAAAATTACTACATGCCTTTATAAAAATTATGATGAAAACAAAAGATACTTTAGATGTTTCATTTGAAGATATTCAAGATAAAGTTTACAAACAAAAAGAAGCAGAAAAATATCTATTTACAGATCGTCTTAAAGATATGACAGAAGATGAAAGAGCGGTTGATACAATTTTAAAACATACTAAATTAGGACCATTATATAGCATAGGATTATCTAAGGGGTTAAGAGAATATGATCCAGAAAACTTTGATCATGATAAACAAGTTGCTGAAAAGGTGTCACAAATACAACATAAACTAGTAAATAAGGGATCAACTGATACAACAATTGATATGGATATAGATGAAGCAATAGAAAATGAGATGGTCGAAAAAGAAATAGATGAAGACGCTTATCAAATGAACCAAACCGATGATTGGGATGATGGTGATCCTTGGGGTGAAGAACAAGAACAAACAGAATATTACGATTAAATAAAAAGATTGCTTATCAAATAAATAAAAATATTTATAGTTATTTATTTTGAATTATAATATATTTATTTACAAATATATTATATATGTTAAGAACATTTGCGAGAAATAATACAGTATTAATGGCAATAATTATATTTTTATTTTTGTTTACTGTTATTCAACTAACAAAACCTGTATTTTTTTATAATAGTGATGGTAGCATTAGAGAGTTTGGAGTAGGTTATAAGAATAAAACAATTTTACCAATTTGGTTATTTTCAATTCTTTTAGGAATATTAGCATATTTATTTACATTATATTATTTGGTTTATCCGAGGTTCAATATATAAATTATACTAAAAAATTGAATTTTTTGTCACATAAATTGTTAGTTAATATGTTATTTAATTACTATGGAACATTCAATATATACTAGTTTACATGATTCTATTGATACCATTACTATACAATCAAATGATAGTGAAAATTATAATATAACTCCATCCAGGTCATCATTAAAAAATATTAATTATGAACAAATGAAGCAAGATATTATAATTAAATCATTGAAAAAATTAGTATTAAGAATTATTAATATATTTATTTTATTTCTTAGTTTACCTATTTTAGTTTCTGATATAGTAATAATAACATACACTAAAACCACAAATATAGGGTATTGTGTATATAAACTAGTAAATCTAATAAATTCTAAAAATACGCATTTGTATTCATATGTTCCATTTTCATTAATGATATATTATTTAACTGATGTATTTCTAAGCATTATAATTTTATTGTTATTATATTATTTTATTAATATTGAAAATTATAGTGGATTTTGTTTTAATAATTATAAAAATATTCTAAATTTCTCAAAATTCATTATACTTTTACAACTAATATGGTTAATATTAGGAATATTAACAATAATTGACAAAGAATTGGATAAAATATGTGAACCAAGTATTTATACATTTACTTATTTTAATTTATTCACAAGGGGAATATTATTAATTATTATTACAAGTATTGTAATAAATAACTATTATATTTTATAGATAAACTTTTTCAATCTAAAATATATTTAACTTGTATAAATAGTTTGATTATTTATATCTTGTTTTTCTTGAGCTTCTTCTTGTTGCTTAATATAGTCGTCATGTTCTTGCTTTATTTGATTTATATCTTTAATACAACCTCTTGTTGCTAAGTTATAGTATACTATAGATGATATTAAAATAGCAGTATATGTGTACCACATTGCTTCACCAATATTATCTTTTAAAACGACTAAATCTAGAAGTGCTTGCTTTTTTTCCATATTATCAAATGCGTTTTCAATCATTAAAGGTTTTAGTAAGTTCCATACTTGGGTAAAGTTTTCTGGATTCATTTGGTTAATAAGTATAGACTTATTTCCGCATATTTTTGTGATAGCTTCAGCAACTTGTTTTAGTTCATTTTGTTTGGTAGGATCGGTAGTTGACTGAATTGCTCTATCTACATTTGAATCAATTAAAATAGACGATAGAATATCATTTGCTGATCCAGAAATAGCAAAATAACCAATAACATCAGAAAATGCTGTTTTAAATCCAGGAAACATCATTATTACAACAAGAAGTATTCCAAAAATAAGGACCCATGGAATAAATGTGAATAACGCAGCAGCACCCATATTTTGTCCAATTGACCCACCGCATTTAGTCATTAGATAACTGCTATTTAAAAAGAATTGTGTGACTATGATTGCTAAAATATATAAGGCTAATCTAGGCATAATTGAAGAATAATATGTTGAAACACCATTTTCTTGATTTAAAATATCTAATGTTAACTTCGGCTTACCAATTGAAGGAAAAACATAATAAACAATTGTAATAATAATAAATATGAGTATTGACCACAATGAAATGTCCATATAGTAAATATGTATAATTATTTTTTGTTTTTTACAAATATTTATTATGGACATGAATATTTCTAAACCAATGTTGACCGAGCCAGGAATAAAATATTATATTAATGAAGCTCTAAGACAATGCCATAGAGTAAAATTAGAATGGCATAATACATTGTTTAATATAACTTTATTGATTATATTTTTTGCGATTTTAGGATGTTTGCTTTTATATAAATATAAAGGAAAACTAACACCTGAGGAAATGGAAATAAAAGAAATAGAGAAAAAACATTATATTATATCGATGATTAAAAATTATCAAGATTCCAAAGTAAAAGCACAACAAGAATTAATAACAGGTCTTCCACATTGGAAAGATATATATTAGGTATAATTTATATAAATATATTATAAATAAAACAATAATAATATTGATATATAACAATGAGCAAAGAACTAACAACAGTTGAAGCTATAAACGAATTTTATAGACTTAAAAATAAATATGAAGAATATAGATATGAAAAATATATTAAGCCACTCATTTTGTCATATAAAAGTAAAAAAGAAAAAAGACAAGATTTTTCAAAACTTCCTAAACCAGAATGTATAAATTGTAAACGCAATGTAGGAACAGTTTTTACAATAAAATATAACGGTGAAAAATTAACACGTGATTTTTTTGTAAAATGTGGAGACTTTAACGATCCATGTCCATTAAACATACAAATAGAATATAGTATTCGAGAACAAATGGATAGATCAATAGAAAATGATCTAAGTAAAATGGAAGAAATAAAATTGGATATTATTAAAGAAAAAAATAATATATTGTTTTTTTCTGATAAGTCTAGTGACATGAATATGGATAAATTTAATGAATTAACTGAAAATCTCAAAGACTTAGCAGGAACAACAGGGTACTTTATTGAAAAAAATGTGTTAGTTAATAATAATCCAGTAAAGGCAGAAATATTAAAAAAAGAGATTGATGATTTTGGAAAAGAAATGTTAGTTCCATTTAAAAAACGTATTCAACAATTTAAAGAAACTGGAAATCAACAATTAGTATCTGAAGCTGTTCGTTTTTATATTGATGAAATGGTTCCTAAATTAAAACAAATTCAAACTATGAAATATGATATAAATATGGTCGAATATGATAATACAACTGGAGAATATGATTTAATTCAACTACTAAATTCTATAGCCAATAATGAATACTTTTATGAAGACGATGATAAAGTGATATCTTTTGTAAAAGGTGTAAAAAAGGTATCTAAATCAAAATCTCTAAAAGTTAAAGAAATAGAAACTAGCGGTAAAAATATAAAAAAGACCAAGAAAATTATAAGAGACGAACTAGAAATAAATGAAGAAAACTTTGACTAATATTTTTCAGTGTACTACGCTTTACAATGTACTACGCTTTACAATGTACTACGCTTTACAATGTACTACGTAAAAAATACGATTTTTTATATAGTAAAAATGTTAGTTTTACATGGAAGAATATAGATATGAAATAAAATATTATGATAATATATATTATAATATGCTAAGTAAATACATATCATTACCAACATTTATAATAAGTTTTATTATAGGTTTAATTTCAATATATTGTTTAGGTCCTGATCAAAAAACTATTTTTATTTATCCGACACCTGAAAATTATATGAAAAACTTATATAAAGATAGTGCTGGTCAGTGTTTCGAATTTATTCCAAAAGAGATTACCTGTCCATTAATGCCTAAATCCATTCCAATTCAATAATACAGTTTACAATTATTTATTTATATATTGTATATATAAATGAACTTGGATAAATTTGTACATAGTAGTACAGGAAGATATATGATGTCAATAATTTTAGGACTAGGACTGGCTACACTGTTTCGCCAAGTATGTAAAGGTTCTCAATGTAAAGTATTAAGAGCTCCTCCATTAGAGGAAATTGATGAAGAAGTATATAAAATTGGAGATAAATGTTATAAATATGATAAAAATTCAGTAAAATGCGATAAAACTAAACGTATATTATCTTTTGCGTAGAATTTATGAATGTTTGAATATTTAGTAATATATATTTATTATGGCAGATGGAAGCACAACAAATATAATGGACTTACCAAGTGATCCAATTATTGGAGGAAATGTTAGTATGACTATTAACGAACCACAACATTCAAATATTAGCCCTGGTGAAATATCTCTTGACCAAATGACAATAAATCAAATTGTAAATGGAATACAGCAGGCATCTCTATCTGGAGCAACTCAATTACCTAGTAGAGATTTACCAATGACAACTGAAAACCTTATTAAAGATCCTGAAGTACATCCGAATTATGTTCCTCAACCATCACATCGTGATTATATAAATGAAACAGATGATGATATTAATAATTATTATCGTGAAGAAAAAATGAATAATTCACTAGATAGTCTCTATGATGAAATACAGACACCTATTTTGCTAGGAATACTATATTTTTTGTTTCAATTACCAATCGTTAAACGAACTATATTTAAGTATTTATCATTTTTATGTAATTCAGATGGAAACTATAATATTAATGGATTACTTTTTATGTGTGGATTATTCGGACTAACATATTATTTATTATTTAAGACAATGAAAAATTTTAGTAAGTTCTAAAATAGTATAAATCTTTTTTTAGTCTTTGTTTTGTTAGTTTTTTTTGGTTTATTCTCTTTTATAGTTACTGATTTTTTTGTTTTATTTTTTTCATCAGGTCTGTATCTCAAGAACCATTCGTCATATTCTGTTTTTCCTTTTTTGTCTTTTAGTTCCATAAACATTTTTGATTTTTCAGAACGCATCTCTTCTACTGTTGTTTGATGACCCATACAAGTCAAACTAAATCTTTTTAATAATCCATGTTGTGTTAGTCTATTCTTCTCTTGAACATCAAATAAAAAGTTTGCCATACACAAAATACGATCGACATCATAATATGGTCTATTTGCGTATAAAAATGCCAAATAAAAACTTAGAATAGTATCAATTGTCGCAATTTTTACTTCGTACCCGTCTTCTTTTATTTCATTATAACTATGGCATGCCAAAGGTTCATAAACAAATGCTATTGTATCGTTGCCTACTTTGATTTCATAATTTGGAGCAATTATTTCTCCAATTCCAGGACGTTTAATAATTTTAACATCATTAATTCCTATATCTAACAAACGTTCTTTTACAATTTGAGCTGTTAATAATGGCTCTTCTGATAAAACATCAAAATCAGGTATTTTTTCTAATTTGCGTTGTAGATTTTTAGGCATATATTGTGAGTACATAGACAAAGCATAACCTCCAAAAAATACTACACCTTGTTCCATAAAAGTACGTTTTACTGTATCATAAATTTCTTCGGTTGTTTTTTTGTTAGTATCATGTTGATTATCTATTGGTCCCATTTGTCTTTGAAAATCAATTGTAAGACATTCTTTACCTTTTAGAGGATAATGTTTATTTAAAAGAGCAAGACGCTTTAAAACTTTTTCCCATCTAGATACGTCTCCATCTGGTCGTGATAATTCTAAATACATTCCCATTCTAAGTAGATTAGGTGGAGCATAAAGTATTCCTCCTACTCTTATTCCATCTTTTTTAACAGCTCCAAATAATTCTTTTGGCATATAACTAATATCAGCAACAGGTGTAAAGTTAACAAATACTTTGAATGTACCATGATGTTGACCTGCTTTTGCTTCAACTTCAATAAATCCATTACTATAATATATGTTTGCTAACTCTTTTGCGTATTCTAATGCGTGTGGTGAATAAAAATCATAATCAGGCATTTCAATATCTTTGTTATAAAATTGATCTTGCTTAGGCAATATATTATTTATGGCAGTTCCTCCATAACAAATTACATCTTTTCTCTTTATAAACGCTTCAACAATCGCAATTATTTTCTTGGTTTCGGCTGAACTAATTTTTTTTTCTCCTTGAATTTCTTCTGCTTTATCAACAGCTTGTCTAAGAATTGCTAATTCACAGTCTTCAAATGATAGCTTTTTATCACATATTTCTTTTTTCATATACTATAATATTAGTATATAAAAAATACTACGTTTTAAAAAAATACTATGTTTAAAAAATACTATTTATAAATAAATATATTTCTAAATCTCAAACTTATAATAATCTGATTTAACTGTTCGGGTAGCATATGATAAACTGGGATCTTGATTTGGTGGAGCAGGAACAGTTACTACAATATATCGCAAGTTCTCTGGTTTTAAAACAAACGCATGACCATTTTGATCAAAAAATATATCATTTTCTTCAACATTTACATCAATTTCTTGATATCTCATTGCTAACAATTGACATCCAGTTTCTCTTAATACTACAGCGCTTGGATTTTCAGGATTGGATCCTTTATCTGGTAAAGCGATTGTCATTCCAGTTTTGTTAGTTTCAATCAATTCATTAATGTCTGGAGCATATTTAATATCATAATAGTGAAGAGATTTCATAAATACAGAATTACTTGTCATATTTACATATTCATAAAATGCTTCAGACTCTAAAAATGACGTATTGCTCCTATCAACAATAATAATAACTTTGCCCATAAATTCAGATAGTTTTACATTTCCTAAATTTTTACCCTGATATTCATAACTATATTCTTTACCCAATAATATATTTCCATAAGTCTCTAATATATTAGCAAAGTTATTATACATTTCTTTATTCGCACTTTTAATACGAAGATGTATTACGATTGGATCCATAAAATTTGGAGCAGTTGATGAACTAAAAGCATAATCTCGAATAATTCCCATTACTTCAGAAAAAGGTACATAGTTAAATGTTTCTTTAACGTAAAAACTATCTGAAGTTGATGTAGCAACAACAGGTTGATTATCTATTGAAAAAATTTCAAAATCTAAACCACGAACTCCTTGTTTAATTATATTTTTTAAAACACAAGTGTCAACAAAATCATTTTTATAATTTCCACCGCTACAAGCATTATAAGCTGATTTTATATAATAGTCTTTAAATGTATATTGATATGCTTCCAAATTAGTGTCAATAGAGCTTATTTTACCATTAAGAGTTCCATATATAGAGGTCATTTTATTACACTCTCTTTTTTTTAATCCACGGTAATAAAAGTAATAAAGAAATCCAATAATAATAATGATTAATGTAACTATAGTAAGTATAAGAACAATATATGATTCTTTTGTTTCTAATAAACTATTTGTAGGTACCATCTAATATATATAAATAAAAATAATATTGTTAGATAAAATAATAAAAATAATAAATGATAATATATAAATGCCTGGTGGACTAATGAATTTAGTTTCAGAGGGACAACAAAATATTGTTCTAAATGGTAATCCCTCCAAATCATTTTTTAAATGTTCTTATCGTCAATATACAAATTTTGGACTACAAAAATTTCGCGTTGATTTCGAAGGATCAAAGAGCTTACGACTTTCTGAAGAAAGTACATTTACTTTTAAAATTCCCAGATATGCTGATTTATTGATGGATTGTTATTTATCAATTGCTTTACCGAATATTTGGAGTCCTATTTTGCCTCCTCAGCAAATTACTCCTGAAACAACAGCACAAGGTCTAGGAAATATTGAACAATGGGCTCCATATGAATTTAAATGGATAGAAAATATTGGGGCAAAAATGATATCTAAAATAACTATTACATGTGGCAATTTTACTCTTCAAGAATATTCAGGAGATTATTTATTAGCTTCAGTTCAAAGAGATTTCTCAGACACGAAAAAGGAATTATTTTTTAGAATGATAGGTCAAACTGCTGAAATAATGGACCCAGCAAATGCTAATGGACGTATAAACTCTTATCCGAATGCTTATTATACGGAGAATTTTTCTGGACCAGAACCATCAATAAAGGGAAGAATATTATATATACCACTAAATAGCTGGTTCGGACTAAAGTCGGAAATGGCATTCCCATTAACGTCTTTACAATATAATGAATTACATATAAATGTTACTTTGCGTCCTATAAATGAATTGTTTGTTATACGTGATGTTTTTGATGCTACCAATAATTATCCTTATATTGCTCCAAACTTCAATTCTTGGTACATGCAGTTTTATCGTTTTCTACAGCCACCTCCTGATGTATGTATTGGAATAGACTCATATTCTGATCAACGTAGTTTATGGAATACAGATATACATTTAAATTGTACATATTGTTTTTTATCAAATGAAGAAGAGAGACTTTTTGCTCTTCAAGAACAAAAATATTTAATTAAACAAGTACATCAGCAAATTTTTACAAATGTTACAGGTCCAAACAGAGTTGAGCTTGATTCTCTTGGAATGGTATCTAGCTGGCTTTTTTATTTTCAACGTAGTGATGCAAATTTGCGTAATGAGTGGTCGAATTATACAAATTGGCCCTATAATTACTTACCAATAAATGTTTTCCAAGCACCAACTAATGGTCCATATATAGTTTATAGGACAGATTCGTGTGGAAATTTAGTTCCAGTAACTATTGGTCCTGGTGTAAATCCTGATGGAACACTAACAGGTCTAGTAATATCACCCGTATACAATTCTCAAAATGACAAATTGATTTTGGTAGCAATGGGTATATTATTAGATGGTTCATATAGAGAAAATATACAGCCATCTGGAGTATATGACTATATCGAAAAATATACAAGAACAACAGGAAATGCTCCTCCAGGATTATATTGTTATAATTTTGGAATACACTCAAATAATTCAGATTTACAACCATCTGGAGCAATAAATATGAGTAGATTTACACAAATAGAATTAGAGTTCACAACTATTATTCCTCCACTTGATCCTTTGGCTCAGAGTTTAACAATATGTGATCCAGAGACAGGTCAAATTATAGGAGTAAACAAACCAACTTGGAGAATTTATGATTATAATTTTAATTTATATTTATTTGAAGAAAGAATTAATTTTGTTAACTTTATTGGAGGAAATGTTGGATTAATGTATGCTACATAATACACCATTTCACATTTCAAACGCTGACCCTTTAGGTCGGTATATTTGAATGTGTTTTGGTAACTGTTACTTTATAACCGATAAATTCCCTTTTATTACACCGAGAAATCGCAAAGCCCCGTGAGCCTTTAGGCAATTGAAAGGTTAAAACGTGTAAAATATTTTTATAAAATTTTATAAATTAGTATAAAAATCTTATTTATAAAAATAATATATATATAATGTTATTTCGTAATTTAGAAATAGATGATTTTTACAGAGGATTTATTGATTTATTAAGTCAACTAACAACCACAGGAAATATAAGTTTTGAAGAATTTAAGAGAAATTTTGAACAAACACAAAAACATAATAATATATATATTATTGTGATATATGATGAAAAATATGATACAATTATAGGAACAGGTACATTAGTAATTGAACCTAAATTTATACATAAATGCTCTTATGTGGGTCATATAGAAGATTTAGTAATAGACAAAAAATACAGAGGTCAAAATCTTGGTAAAAAAATGATTGATTATTTAGTAAATATAGCTAAAAATAATAGTTGCTATAAAACTATTTTGAATTGTTCGGATAATAATGTGAAATTTTATGAGAATTGTGGGTTCAAAAAAACCAATAATCAAATGGCACTTTATTTTCCTTAAAACCAAGTGGGCATCTTATAAGTATTTTTGTCACGCTGTGATGCCATAACTGGCGCCGAAATTGGCACAGGAAGTGTACTAACATCTTGTAAATATTTCATATAACTTTGGGCTTCTGAAAAAACATTTTTAATACAATACATCAATACTTTTTCGTTTAATTCTGTTATTTGAGTTGAAATATCTTTTGGTAAATTAACAGCATATGATAAAAAAGTACTTCTCATAATTATTTTTATTGCTTCGCAATCTTGTGGTCCAATTAAATATTGTCCATTTGATTTTCTATATACTCCTGCTCTAATTCCATCTTGAATAATTTGAATATTTTGTTTTGAAAAAAACGCTTGAGATAATGGTGTTTCATCCCATTGACCGATAGTGGCATTTCTAAGAGTACTACATTGATTAGCTGGTATTTTATCATACATTGCGAATAAGTTACTAATATCAGGAGGACTTAATATATCCACACGGCCATTCAAAGATTTATTTGGAGTATTCATTATACAATACAAATAGAATATTTTGCTTCAAATAATTTATTATTATCTATATTTTATTCTATACTAATAATATATGGAGTTTCAAAAAACTGTCATAGTAATTGCTTTATTAATATTGATCGCAATGTTAGTTTGGATTGGGGTATCACTTTCTAAAACTTATGATGACACAAATTGGCCGCCAATTGTCGGAGATTGTCCAGATTATTGGCTAGATCTTTCTGGAAATGGAGCAGGATGTTTTAATGCTAAACGTTTAGGCAATTGTAATTTACCTAGTAAAGGTAATCCTAATATTATGAATTTTAACCGTGATATTTTTACAGGTTCAGACGGAACTTGTGCTAAATATAAATGGGCTAATACATGTGGAGTTACATGGGATGGTATAAATTCTGGAGTATCTAATCCTTGTGTTAAAGAATAATTAAAATCTATAAAATATTTAAAATTATTTTATTAATTATATTTAACTAAATGAATATAACTAACAAAAATAATAATAAATTGTACGAATTAATATTGTTAAATAATATACAACAATTACCTGAAGTTATTATTGAACTTATAAAAGAATATATACAACACAGAATACTTTTATTTTTAAATAAAACATATTATATTAAATTTCACTATTTGGTAACAAATATTATTAAGAATAAATCCGAAATATATATAAGATCTATTGTAAGACAAGACTTAGATTATGTTTTGAATATGCTTTTTTTTGAAAATCTAGTAAAATGGGTAAATATGAGAAATTATTATTACAAAGATACGATATATTTAAACTATATATATTTTTTATATCACTATACTATTGAGTATGAAGCATATAAATGCAAAGAACTATTAAATAGATTATATATACAAAATCGTTTAGAGAAAAATCAACATAAAAAGAAAACAGTAAGATATATTAAATGGAAAATATAAATATTAATAAAATTTTAAACAGAGAAAATGATGCTCAAAAAATAAAAGATATACTTCACCATTTTGAGTTAAATAAAGAAGACTTGACAATTAAAAAAAGTATTTATATCTATGGTGAACCTGGAAGCGGAAAAACAACATTTGCGACAAATATTTTAAAAGAAATGAATTATGATGTTATTAAGTTTGATTCTGGCGATGTTCGAACAAAAACCGTTATTGAAACATTAACAAAAAATAATATGTCTGATTGTAATGTTATGTCAATGTTTAATAAATGTAAACGTAAATTGGCTGTGATAATGGATGAAATAGATGGTATGAATAACGGTGATAAAGGTGGAATTACATCATTAATAAAAATAATAAGACCTAAAAAGACCAAGAAACAGAAAATAGAAGAACAAACTATTGTTCCTATAATATGTATAGGTAACTATCATGTAGATAAAAAAATTCAAGATTTAATGAAAGTGTCACATGTATTTGAAGTAAAAACCCCAACAAATTATGAGATTAAAAATTTATTAAAAATATTGATGCCAAAGCTAGATATGGAATTATCAGAAAATATAATTAGTTATATTCAAGGTGATTTAAGAAAAGTAGTCACATTAGAAAGATTATATAAAAATAAAGAAACTATTTTGAATAATCATTTAATAAAAGATGTATTTGCGATGAAATCTTTTAATGATGATACAAAACAAATAACTAAAAATTTGCTTTCAAATAAATATAATATTGGTGATCATTTAACTTTGATGAATGAAACTGATCGTACAATAGTAGGATTATTATGGCATGAAAATATTATTGATATTCTTGGAAAAATGCCAAAAAATGAAACTGTTCCATTTTACAATGAAATATTAGATAACATGTGTATTGCTGATTATATTGATCGTGTTACATTTCAAAATCAGATTTGGCAATTTAATGAAATGAGTTCTTTAATAAAAACTTTTTATAATAGTAAACTTTTACATACTAAATTTGATAAAAAACAGGCTTTATCAGAGATTAGATTTACTAAAGTTCTAACAAAATATTCAACCGAATTCAATAACTCTGTTTTTATTCAAAATTTATGTCAAGAACTTAGCATGGATAAAAAAGACTTATTTTCATTTTTTCTCAGTTTAAGAAATAAATATTCAGATATTGAAATAAATCAATTATTTGAAAATTGTGAAATTACAAAACTTGACATAAACAGAATTTATAGATATATTGATAAATATATCATCGAAAATGCTCCAGCTACTATTGATATACCTCCTGATGAAAATACAGACGATTAATCATTTTTTTACAACAATATATAATAATATTATTGTAAAATTTATACTCTTAATGAACCCAACCTTTCTCCCAAGGTAAAGTTAAATTTGTTTCACTAATTGGTTTATATAATATTCTCTTTACTGATGAAGATAACATTCTCTTTGTATTTGAAATTTTATTTGTATTACGGTTACGTTTTTCTAATACACGACTTAACCACTGCTCTTTTACACTTTGAGGAAGTTCAACTTTCATATGTCTCTCATATTGCTCTGGTGAATCATAAAATAAAACAAGAGATGTTTGATTACCATTAATTCCTCTTGTTTCTAGAACACTCCAATATTCATCTTCATCTTCTGTACCAACAATATGCTCAGTAGTGTTACCAGTAACAGCATTTCTAATTCTTGAACCTATATCACCAGAACCATACAACTCAATCTTTCTATTTTTTTTAATACGTCCTGAAGCATCACGTTGTCTTTCATTCTTTGGAATTTCAACATAATAAGATACATAATGATTGTTTGAGTTGTTTAGTTTATCTAAAAATTTAGACTTTTCTTGTTGAACATCATTTGAATTTGTTGGGTGAAAGTGATCATCTTCATAAAGCATTATTACAAGATTATTATAATAATTTATAGAATATTCTTTATATTGTTTTATCTATAAATGATTTATATTTATAATTTATTTTGGTTGTTGTAAAAGAAAAGCTATTTGATTTTTAAGAAAATCTAATTCATTTTCTTTGGTCATTGTTTGTATTAATTTCTCCCTATTTGCTTTGTTTTCATCAATCTTTTTTAGTAGTCCAGGCTTTTTATCAGGTTTACCAAGATCATAGTCTTTTAATACATCATTAACTCCTGTTGTATAAAATTCCTTTAATTCTGGATCTTTAATAAAATCATCTACTGTAAACCTAGAATCACTGACTCTAGATTGCTCCTTTGTCTTAAGTAGGTCTTCTTTATTCACAGAATTATGACAATGAGAACAAACAAGAATAACCTTTGTTGTATCCATTTGATACAAAGGAATTTTATAGTTTTGTAAAAATTGTTTCTCTTCCGCAATAAAACTTCCTTCATCATATTTTGTCTTTTTTAACAATTTTTTTCTAAAAGCAAATGTAGCAGCTGTTGAATGATTTTCAGAATAAGGACCAAACTGATAAATTTTTTTATGCGAATCAAAATAAATATGCATTTCACTTGATCCAGCAATTAAATATTCAGGATGCTTTACAAGACAATCAACCGCATGAGATACTCTCTCTGGTGGATAATAATCATCATCATCCATATACACAATAATCTCGCCTGAACATTTTGAATGCATGAAATTTCGCTTCTTACCTAAATTCATTTTTGTTTCGACACGAAAATATTTTACCTGAGGAATATCCTTTACCAAGTCACCAATTGGGTCAGAACCATCGTCAACAATAATCCACTCCATTTTTTCCTTTGGATAAATCTGATTTTGAAAACATTTTATTAAATAAGGAATAAATGGTCTACGATTAAATGTTGGAGTACATACACTAACAAATGGTTGTTTTTTCTTTGAAATTACTGGTTGTTGTGAATTTACAGTTTTTTGTGACATTAATATAATTATATTGATTTATTGTTTTTAAGTATTTAAACTAATTTTATATTATATTTTTTACCGCCAGATTGAAACTCTCCATCAAAATCATCCATATTTACTCGTTTTTCTTTTATTGGTTTACATATATTTATTTTTGAACCTTTACTTACTTTTGCTAAAATTGGCTCTTTATTTGCCAACCCTTTTGATATCAAGTTTGATTGATCTTCTTGATAGTTTGGTACTGTATATAATCCTACAAAGTATCCAACTATTACAGCAACTAACACTCCTATTAAAGAAGCAGGACCCAAATAAGAATTTGCGTTTGAAGCCAAACTAATTGTTGCTAATATAAAAAATAATGTCTTTTTAAAATATAATGTGCTAATTATGAAGTCAAATACAGTATTTAATTTTGTTTCATTATAGTTTCCATTTTGTTGAACTCTATATTTAGCGTATAATGGACTTAATAAAGAAACTAGTGTTGTATATATTGGAACAATCAATGAACTAACAAATCCAATTGGAAGCCATAAAAACCAAAATAATAAAAATTTTATTATCGAAAAAGATACTTCATTGTCCGATTGCCATTCTCCATTATTATCTGACTTTTTGAACAGCTGTGGTATGTTAGTTATATGATAAAATATACTCAAACAAAAGTTAATAAAGTATAAAGATAACCACAAAAATATACCAAAAAAACCATATAAAATCATTATTAAACTTTCAGGTAAATAACTTAGGTATCCAAATACTTTTGTTATTATACTTGAGTTTAATACATAAATATCTGAAAGGACCTTGGATAAAAATAAGGTGAAATTTGCGAAAAATCCACTATCTGGACTAGATTTTTTAAATAATGAACACAATAATGATCCTTTAAAACTATTTAAATATTCTCTCGAATTAAAAAAAGCTTTTTGGGAATATGCTTCATCCGAAAATAAGGATTTATGTATAATATTTATATCTATAGGTATATCTTTAACAACACGTTCTGTATCAGTAAATGGAGACAAATTAATATTATCAGGAAGTATATTTGCTTGGGCAACTTTAGTTGTATATAGACCAAGTGTACCTATAATAAAGATAATTACCCCAATTGTAAACAATACACTAGTAATATAACTAACAAAAAATCCTTTTAAATTTATAGATTTGTTAGTTGTATCTTGTTTTTTTTCATCTATTGAATTTGTTTCTGTTGTAGACATATTTAATATATATAATTAAAATATTATAATAATATATGACAAAATTTATTTTTATCATATATCTATTTGGTTCCATATTATTATTATTTTTAATAATAAATCTTTTAACAACTTTTTTAAAAGAAGGTTTTGATAACAATACTCAAATTAATACAGAATACACTTTAAATATGCCTATTATTCCATTTCCTAAAAATGCCCTAATTGACTACAATAATTTAAATTCACCTGAATATAGTCATACTGTTAATTTATCAATAAATGACCCAATTACATGTAAAAATTTCTGTGGTCCAAAATCTCAGTGTTTACTAACACGAAATCAATGTACTTCTGATATTGATTGCCCTGGTTGTTTACCACATTCCAAAAAGTTACCTTCTCAACCACGTACTAAAATAGATGCTTATGAAGCAAGTGGAAAAATAGGGCAGCAAGGTCTTACATACAGCTCTTATATTAACGGATATAATGGGCATCATTTTGATCAAGAAGAAGCATATCCTGGTTCTAAGAATAATAAAATTATCAGAGCTTATCAGGGTGTAGATACATGGACACCGACATTTAATGAAGGACTAAAAATATACAACAAAAAAATGGGAAGCTACTTAGGTCAACCTGAATATCCAATGTCCGAAACAACAACTGGACTTTTTTATAATACAACTGCTCCTGCTTCCAATTCATAATTATTTTTTAATGAGAACAATCATGATTTACCATTTCTTCAACTAGTTGATCAAAACTAATTTTTGTAACCCAACCTAATTCTTGTCTTGCTTTACTAGAGTCACCAAGTAGCTGATCTACTTCAGTAGGTCGAAAGTATTTAGGAGATATGAATATTAATTCTTTACCTGATTTATTATCATAACCTATCTCATTTTCACCTTCTCCTTTCCATTTAATATCGTAACCTTTCATTAAAAATGCTTTTTCTACAAATTCTCTTACACTATGATACTCATTTGTTGATAAAACATAATCATCAGCATACTCTTGTTGTAACATTAGCCACATTCCTTCAACATAATCTTTGGCATGACCCCAATCTCTCAAAGAATTTATATTTCCTAACACTAATTTATCCTGAGTACCTTTTACAATATTACCTAACGCCATTGTTATCTTTCGTGTGACAAAGTTATGACCACGTCTTGGACTTTCATGATTAAATAAAATACCAGAACAAGCATACATATTATAGGCTTCACGATAATTTTTTGTTATCCAGTATCCATATAATTTGGCAACACCATAAGGCGAACGAGGATAAAAAGGTGTTTTCTCAGTTTGAGGTACTTCTACAACTTTACCATATAATTCTGATGTTGATGCTTGATAAAAACGAATTATTTTCAAAGATATTCCACATGTTCTAATAGCTTCTAATAGTCTTAATGTACCCATACCATCAACATCACATGTATATTCTGGAAGACTAAAAGATACACCTACATGGCTCATTGCTCCTAAATTATATACTTCTAAACGAGAAATATTTGGATACACAATTTTGATTTCATGTAAAATTCTTAATAAATTTGAACTATCTGTTAAATCTCCATATCTTAAATTTAATTTATTAAATATGTGATCAATTCTTTGCGTATTTATCGATGATGAACGTCTTATAATTCCCCAAACTTCATATCCCTTATCCAATAAAAATTCTGCTAAATATGAGCCATCTTGACCAGTAATACCAGTTATTAGAGCCACGTTAACCATAAAGTAAAAAAATACTAAAATATATAAAATATTACGAAAATATTTATTTTTTATTATCTAAAATTATTCGTTATTTTCATCTAGATCAAATTTTATATTATTCGATTGTTTTTTAACGATCTTTTTTTGACCAACAACTTTTATTTGACTTGACTTAAGTTTCTTATCTCCATCTCCACATTGAGATAGTCGTCTTTCTTCCAAATAAATCTTATATTCTTTTAGCAATTCTTCCAATTCATATAGCCACATTTGTTGTATAGTTGTCTCTTTTATCCTCTTTAATTCTTCTGACTTATTATTATACTCATTATTAAGTTTCTTTACGTTTTCTTCAGATACTGAATCCATTGGCATTTTTACTAAATATTTAAAATCTTCATCATCGTCTAATTTATCGTAACCTTTTATTATTAACATATCTGTTATTTCATCCTTTTTCTTTTTTCTTAAGTCAATAGTTCCTTCTAATACTTCAGAAATATATCTAGATTTATTCGATAATATTAATAATTCTTTTTCCAATGCTTCAATCATATATTCTTTACGTAAATCATAATATTCCAATCTGATATCATAATAGTCATCAATAATTTCTTCAATAGTCTCATACTTTTTCAATTTATCATCATAATCAAATAAATTCATATTTGTAGTCGAACTTGTCGAATATAGTTTCAACAACTTTTCTAAACCGTTACATCCATAATCTCCTTTACTTTGTTCTAATTCAGATAATTTGCCTTTGCTAAATGTTACTTCGAATTCTACAGTTGTATCAGTAAAATTTTCTTTTATTTGTTTTATTATCGGTGTAATTTTTTTGCCATCTTTATCTTTGTCATTTTCCAATTCAGATAATAATTCTTTGAAATCATCAGTCCAACTTCCAACAGGGAGTTCGGTCACTTTTATTGTATCGTTATCGATTTTTTCATATCTTCCTTTGAATAAATATTTACTATCTGTTAATTTATCAATAGTTCCAGTAAATCCTTCATAATGTGGAATAAACTCAATTCCGTCAGTTGTTGAATTTGTTAGCTTTGCTTTTAAATATTGTATAATAGTTTCTGGATTATAGCACATTATTTCAGTACTGAAACCTGTACCAATTCCTTTTGTTCCATTTACCAAAACCATCGGAATAATAGGTACATAAAATTGAGGTTCAACTATTGTTCCGTCATCATTTAAATAGTTTAAAATATGATCATCTTTATCTGAAAATATACAACGTGTAATTTTTTCTAATCTTGTAAATATATATCTTGGTGATGAAGCATCAGAACCTCCTTTAATTCTAGAACCAAATTGACCAACAGGAACAAGTAAATTAAGGTTGTTAGACCCAACAAAGTTTTGAGCCATTCCAACAATCGCTTTATTCAGACTTTCTTCACCATGATGATAACAAGAGTTTTCAGAAACATATGCGCTAAATTGTGCTACTTTTATCTCTGAATTTAACTTCTTTTTAAAAGCACAATATAATATTTTTCTCAACGAAATTTTAAGTCCATCCATTATATTTGGAATACTACGATCACAATCATATTTAGAGAAATGTATTAATTCCTTATTAACAAATTCTTCGTATGGTATCATTGGTTTACTTGTATCAGCATAACTTTCTCTACTATACAACGTTTCTAGCCAATTTTTACGATCATCAGCTCTCTTTTTATTAAAAACCATATCAATAGCATCATCACTTTCTTTACCAGTATGCTCAAAACCAACAAACTTTTTTTCTTTAAAATATTCAACAAATTCGGTTTTAGTTGATGTACCAAGACCCTTATAATATTTTATATTCCATCCCTTAGTATCGTTTGTTTTTTTCCATAAATCATATTCACCTTCATTATAGAATTTTAATTCTTGTTGACCTTTTTTTGCTTTTAAAATAGGTGTATTCATAAATCCAATAAATCCTGGAATACGTGTTAATGAAGCCCATTCATTTTGAAATAAATTTATACATAATCCTTTAATATGACTACCATCTAAATCTTGATCAGTCATAAATATCACCTTACTATATCTCAAATTCTTATGTACATCTTCAATACTATTATATTCTTTACCAGTTTCTAATCCAAGTATTTTTTTAATCTCAGCGATTTCTTTATTTTCTGATACCTTCTTTACTGCCTCGCCTCTAACATTCATTACCTTACCTTTTAATGGATAAACACCAATAGTATCTCTATCTTTTTGTGAAAGACCTGATATAACTCCAGTTTTTGCTGAATCTCCCTCGCAAAATATAACAGTACATAATTTGGATTTTTCAGTTCCTGCGAAGTTAGCATCTGTAAGCTTTGGAATTCCTTTAACAGACTTTGATTTTGTACCATCTGTTTTTTTAGCTGCTTTATTTTCCTTTATCTCTGTTAATTGTAAGGCAGCATCCATTACACCCATTTTTGCTATTTTTTCGATAAATTTATCACTTACATCGCATTTTGAACCGAATTTACTCATAGGAGTATTCATATAATCCTTTGTTTGACTATCAAAAGCAGGATTTTCAATATCACAACGCAAGAATAATATGAGTTGTTCTTTAATTGAGTTTGGATTAACTTTTATTTTTTTCTTGAGTTCAATATAATCTGCCAGTTTTCGTGTTATTTGGTTCAATATGTATTCAACATGTTTGCCTCCTTTAGATGTATATATTCCATTTACAAATGAAACTTGTATAAACTCATTTGTTGGTGTAAGAGCTACAGCATACTCCCAACGTTCATTTGCTTCTTCATATACTCTTTGTGATTCAGTTTTATCTCCAATATAAAGATCAATATATTGTTGAAAATTCTTCGTATTAATTACTTGTGAATTATATTTTACTTTTATTGTTTTATCGGTTACTGCTGAAATATCATATACTCTCTTTTTTAATAATGATATGATATCTGGACTAAGACCATTTATTCCAAGACGCTGATAATCAGGTTTAAATATCACTTTTGTATATGGTTTTGCTTTAGTTGCTTTCGTAATTTTTGGACTACAAATAGTGTCTAAATTATCTTTAAATTCCTGACAATACTTTAGTCCACGAATATGATCAACTGTTTCAATATAACCATAAGTTGACCAAATCAATACTAATTTAAATCCGAAACCATTTTTACCTCCAACGATTTTTTTTTCATCTTTATTATAATTAGTAGATGTTCTTAGATGTCCAAATATTAATTCTGGAACCCAAGTTTTATACTCTGGATGTTGAACAACATCTATACCGTTTCCATCATTTATCATGATAATAGTTCCGTCATCTTGAATTGAAATATCAATATAACTTACTGGAATCGAATTTTCTATACCCTGCTTTACTTTAGTTTCCATTCTAATTACATGATCACGACAATTTACAATGCCTTCATCAAACAATTTGAATAAACCAGGGATATAATTTATATTTTTTTCAATGATTTTTGTACTGTCATTATTCATAATCCACATATTTGAATCAACATTTTCTACTGATCCTATATAAGTATCAGGATTATCCAAAATATGTTGCTTGTCAGTTTTCTGTTGGACATCAAAATATAATTGTTCAGTACTCATTCTATCTATTAATATTTACAATAATTATTTTTAATAATATTTATTTCAATTTTATTTTATTTTATCAATTCGTAAATAAAATACAATATTATATTATTTTAGAATGAATTATAATGTAAAACAAAACACAACTAAGCGTCTTAGGCAAATAATGTATAAGCAATACTTGGTAAGTCAACAATTAGGTAATGATGAATTTGTTGGTCAGTATGATTATTTTTGTATGTGTATTCAAAATAAGGCAAACTTGATAAAACAGGGATGGAATGATCCATCTCAAACTCAAAATCAAAGAGTATCAAGAGTTGTTACAGGAACTTTAGGAGGTAAAACAACATTTGGTAATTTAAATAGACCTGTATCTGTAAATTATACAGGTAGTTGGGAAGGTCAACCAGGAGGAATGCCTAGACCTCCTAGGAATAAGTTTTAATAAATAATAGCTTTTATAATTATTTATGCGTCAAAATAATAAATATTTAGAGATAATTATTTTTTCTCAATTTAATTTATAATGACTGGTACATTTAAACAAAATATCGGTACTCGCGCTCAAGTTTGGCATGGAACTGCCAAGAAGACATCGGGTGGATTAAAGAAGGAAGATCTTATGATGAACAAGGCTGGACGCATTGTTTCTAGAGCTAAACATAACACTGCTAAAAAGGAAATGAGATTGTTGAAGCATGGATATGGAACTAAGAAGGGGCAATTTGGATACGTTAAAGTAGGCAAGAAGGGATCAAGATCTAAGTCTAGAAAGATGAGAGGTGGTAATGGAATGGGTCAACTCAGCCCAGCTGACGTTAATTCAGATTACATGATGAAGGATGTTGTGCCTCAACAATTTGGTCCTCTTCAAAGAGCTTTAGTTGGTGGAAGAAAAATGAGGGGTGGACTACCATATGGAAACTCTATGTCTCCTGCTGATGCTATGGCTTCAGGAATTGATGGACAAGGTGTAACAAATTATGCTGCTTGGGGTTCTGATTCTGTACAAGTTGCTGCTGGAATGGCTGGCGGAAGAAGAGGTGGTCGTGGTCTAAGAGGTGGTACAAATGACAGACGTTTTTTGATGGGTTCTCCTGCTGGTCCAACTATTGCTGCTTTGAATGCCTAAAAAATTGAATAATAAACAACTATTGAAATAATAGATATAATGATATAATGATACCTATTATTATAAATCAAACAAATCCAAATAATGATAAAAAAGCAAATATAATAAGTATATTACTTGACGCAAAAAATAAAAACACTTTAGAAGAAAAAATTTTGACATATATAAGTGAATTTATGGAATGTTATTTATTATATGAATGTGATATTATACCAAAGTCATATGATGAATTTTGTAAAATTTATTGGAAAAATCAAAATAATTTTATATTTGATCAAGAATATATATTTAACGTAATGTATTATGATAATGAAGTTAATGATTGGATTATTTGGGAAATAGAAAGTAGTATTGAAAATAAAAGTAAAATATATGAGTATTTTATAAGAAGAATAAATATTACATAAAACTAACAAAATCATTAAATGTAATTTTATCTTTTAGATAAAATTTTATAAATTTCTCAAAATAACCCTTGCTGACTATATAAAATTGTTTATTATCAACCGCACTTTTTGCTTTAATAAAATATTTATATGAACTATACAAGTCGTATATAGAAATTAAATTTTCTTTTTTTTCGGTATTTTCATAATGTTCTAAAAATAATTTTATATCTTCTTGTTTGTTCCATAATGAGCAATGTATTCCAAATATATATTTATTGTCAGTTATTTTGATATTATAATAATGATTTATAATATTGATAATATTTTTTTCAGATACATTTAAACCTTTATTAACAGATTTATAAAGAATAATAATCTCATCTATATCATATTCATTTTCAAATTCATTTGTGTCTGAGTACACATATATATATTTATCCCAAAAATTCAGAAAATTACTAACTGAAGGAATCAATTTGCTTGTTACATTCTTAAATTGTGGTTGTTCCATATTTTCTTCTGAAATTCCATATTTTGCGCACAGTATTTCTTTAAGTTCATTTGAATATAATATATTTGGTAAACTATTCGCAAGTAAATATTGTTTCCATAAGTAATGCATATTTTTCCATGAAATTATACTATCATTGTTAGTTGTTGTTTCAATATATGAGTTTAAAAAAGTATTTACAAGCTCTTTTTTATCTGAATTTTCGTTAAAATAAAATAAATTATTAAAACAATTTGTCTCAAGTTCGTTATATATTGTTTTCGCATAACTATCAGCATTTCCATAGCGTTCTGAATAATATGTGGCTACACATAATATATTTATTCCAATTTGTTTTATCATATTTATCATTAGATCTGTGGCAACAAATGTATCTCTTACTCTTAGGGGTCTATAATTACTTAGATTATGACTATCATGATACTTAGTTATGAAATTATTCATAATAGTGTTTCCTGTAGTTATATAAATAACCCAATCAATATGTGTAATAAATGTTCTTAACGCATAACTAACAAAATACATATTTTGACAATTTTTCTTTAAAATACAATCACCTATTAGAGTTAAAAAATGCTTAGAACCTGATTTTGTTTCAAAAACTGTATTTAAAAAAATTAGCACATTTTGTATTGTGGATGACTCAGGAATAGCCTTGAATAAATTTCTTTCTTTCACCCGTTTAATAATACTCTGCATAGTTTTATGTTTCCATTGAACTAGTTTTGGTTCATCTGACAATGATGATAGTAGCTTATGTAAAATTTCATCTTCTAACACTATTTTAAAATCAGTATTGTCATATTCATAAAATAGATTATTATATGGCATATAAAAATAGTTGTGTTTACTTAAAAATATTTTATTAAAATTTGATTGTTCTAAAGTTAGTTCATTGATACGATTTATACGTTCATCCATTTTTTTTTGATCCATTTCTAAAATCGAAGGTAAACTAACAATGTAATTTGTTAGTTTATTAAATATATATTCATTGTTTTCATATTGATCAAAGAGTTTGGTAACTATATTTAATGATTTGATTAAATCTGTTTCATTCATTATTTAAGCTTTACGTGTATTTCTTTAAGTTAGTTTGAATAAAATATATTTTATTTATATATGTCAAAACAATTAGTAAATTTAAGGTATTTACCAAAAAGATTATCTAAAAAAGATACTATAAAACAAAGAAAAATGCTATTAAAATCGAAAAAACTTTATAAAAAAGGTATTTATTATACACGTAAAAATGTTCCTTCTTTTAAATCTAAAAAATCAAGTTTTATTATAAAAGCAACAAAAATGTATAATGTTCCTTCAATTGGTGCAACAAGAAAATTGGCAAATGCTTCAGGTTGTTCAATTAAAGCTTTGAAAAAAATTATAAATAAAGGTGAAGGCGCATATTATTCGTCTGGTTCAAGACCTAATCAAACAGCACAATCATGGGGAGTAGCAAGATTAGCAAGTGCTTTGACATCTGGTAAAGCAGCTGCTGTGGATTATAATATTCTTATTGAAGGTTGTAGTCCAAGATCAAAAGGTTATTTATCTGCTAAAAAATCAAGAAAAATATATGGATATGGAAAACGAAGAGTTCCAAAAGTTTAGAGTAAATATATAAATATATAAATAAATAAGTAACCTATAAGTATTTAAAGAAAATGCGTTTAATTTTATATATATAATATAATGTCACAATTTACAAATAAAATAATTTCTACTGAAGGAAATGTATTAACTATAAAAACTGTTCAGATAGCTCCATTTAGAACTTTAATGACAGCTTTAAAAGATATTTTACTTGAGACAAATATTTATTTTCAACCAGATGGAATTAGAATTATTAATATGGATAAGTCTCAAACTATTTTAGTACATTTGTTTCTTGAATCGAAAAATTTTGAGTTTTACGAATGTAAAAAAGAAAAAATTGTTATTGGAGTTAATATGTTTCACCTATTTAAGCTAATTAATACTATTGACAATGATGATACTTTGACTATTTATATTCAAAATAAAGACTACTCCGATGGAATTGTTTCTCATTTATCGTTGAAGTTTGAAAACGGAGATATTAAGCAATGTAAAACTCAAAGTTTAAAACTAATAGAACCAGATCATGATGAACCTGTTGTGCCTGATGTGACATTTTCATCTATTATTAATTTACCATCATCTGATTTTCAAAAAATTATTAGAGATTTTTCTGCTGTATCAGATAAGATCGAAATAAAGTCTGTTGGTAATGAGTTGATATTTAAATGTAAAGGACATTTTGCGAACGTAGAAATACGAAGAGAAGAATCGGATGGAGCAATGGAGTTTGTTTGTAAACAGGACTCATCAAAAATTATTCAAGGAGAATTTTCCTTGAAAAACCTAGGTTATTTTATTAAATGTACTAACTTGTGCCAACAAATTGAAATGTATCTTGAAAATGATTTACCACTTGTTGTAAAGTACGATGTAGCTTCTTTAGGTTCAATTCGATTATGTGCTGTTCCTATCCCATCTTGTTAATTATAGTGAAATAATATTTTATATAAATAATATATTATGTCATCAAATTATTTAGGATCAAATAGATGTTGTAATCCAAAATATTGTAAGAAAGATTTTGGACCACAAGGACCTCAGGGAGATCAGGGACCTATAGGTCCTATGGGATACCAAGGATCAAATACAGGATTTACAGGAGCTCAAGGAGTACAAGGGTTCCAAGGAGTACAAGGGTTTCAAGGTAATCAAGGGTTTCAAGGTAATCAAGGGTTCCAAGGTAATCAGGGGTTTCAAGGTAATCAAGGGTTCCAAGGTAATCAAGGGTTCCAAGGTAATCAAGGGTTCCAAGGTAATCAAGGGTTCCAAGGTAATCAAGGGTTCCAAGGTAATCAAGGGTTTCAAGGTAATCAAGGGTTCCAAGGTAATCAAGGGTTCCAAGGTGTTCCATCTTTATCAAGCGCCAGTATCACATATTATTTTGATACAATAGATGGACTAGATCTTGGTCCAGGTACATATGGCAATGGCATATCTGGATCACTAGGTAGAGCTTATGTTTATTATAATTTGTCTGCAGCAACTGGGTATACTAATGGAGCACTTTTGTATCCAATGGATAACTTTTTTAATATCGTAAGTACAGGAGATGATCCACTATCCGGTCCAGCTCCATCTTCAGGTGGATCAACATTAATGCAGCGAACACAATGCTTTATGGCTTACGTAGCACCATTTGGAGGAGAAGTAGTAGGTATAAGTGTAAATTCAGCATATAGCAAAAACTATTATTCATCTGCTGAGTTTGATTTCTTAATAATGGATAATGCGAGTGTATTGTCTGCTGGTCAGACTGTCTGGTCAAATTCTTATTCTACAGGTAGACAAATATCTGGATGGTCTAATACATTTAACGGAAGAACATCATTTAAAGCTGGCGATATGATTTTTTGTTATATTGTCGACCCTAATAATGATATTTGGGGAGGAAATTCATTACCTTTGTCTAGTGATGATGGTGGTTTTAATATTACTGTTTATATAAAATTTAATTGATAATTTATACATTTAGGTGTATATGTAAAATATTTATATATAGTTTTTCTATAACTATATATAAATGGCATTTACTAGATTTCACGATGATCCTTGTAGAATTATAAAACAATTACAACAACAAACTGATCAGGGAAGATGGGTACTCGATGTTCCTGGAAATGGTGACAAGCCTTGCTTTGCATTAGATCCTCAAATTATTCCACAAAAATGGGGAGGAAACTTATGGACACATTCTATTGACATTCAAAGCTCTCTTTTAGGAATTGATAAACGCATTAATAGAGATTGCTTAGATCAATCAATTTACAAGAGACAAACTATTCATGCTTCTCCAATTGATTATCCAGTTTGCGACACGTTTCTAACTACTGAACAAAGTAGATCAATTATGCCTGCTTGGACAGCAAGAGATCTCCCTCAAAACCATGCTTATATTCTTCCTAATAATCCTCAAGCCAATGTATTTATTCCTTTTGAAAAAAGTACACGAATTTTAGAAAAAGATAATTTTGTTAGAGAATTTGATTGTATACCTGTGAATGATCAAAATTATACTTTGCCAGTAAGACAATACGAGATACCAAATAATAATGGTAACTTGAGATCGTCGAATATTTAGATTATTTTATAATTAAATAATTATTATTTTATTAATATATAAACTTTTCTTTTTTTTTAAAAGTATATATATAATAATGGAAATAGCAATACCTTTAATAGCATTGGGAGGAATGTATGTTATATCTAATCAATCAAATAAAAACCAATCAAATAAAAACCAAACAAATAAAAACCAATTAAATGATAAAGAAAATTATACAAATATGGGGATTAGAACTAACTTACAATCTTCAAATATAGAATCCCGATTTAATAATTATTTGCCAAACACAAATACTCCTCCTTCAAATTATCCTATTATGAATAATGATGAACTTGTACATAATGCTCAAAACTACCCTAATCCTAATGTAGCAACTGATAAATACTTAAACCAAAATGTCTATCAAGAAAAAGAACGATCTGGTTCTAATGTAGGAAACTCCATAAGTGAAATATACTCACTTACTGGAAATTATATGTCATCTTCAGAATTTATACATAATAATATGGTTCCTTTTACTGGCCCTAAAGCCAGAGGTCAAATATATAATAATAATAACGCTGAAACTATTTTAGATAATTACGCTGGAGCTGGTTCACAAATTGTCAGGAAAATCGAACAAGCACCTTTATTTAAACCACAAGAAAATGTTCAATGGACACATGGAACACCTAACATGAGCGAATTTTACCAATCTCGTGTAAATCCAGCTACTAGAAACGCTATGGTCAAGCCATTTGAAAGTATTCATGTTGGTCCAGGTCTTGATCAAGGATATGGAACTCAAGGTTCAGATGGATTTAATTCTGGTATGGAAGCACGTGATAAATGGCTACCTAAGACAGTTGATGAGTTGCGTGTTTCAACAAACCCTAAACAAGAGTATTCTTTAGTAAATCATGAAGGGCCAGCACAAAATTATGTCAAAAATGTTGGTATTGAAGGACGTGTTGAGAAGTATAGACCAGATACCTTTTTTATAAATAGTCAAGATAGATGGCTTACAACAACTGGTGCTGAAAAAGCAAATAGAGTTGTTTCTCAAGAGGTTTTTAAAACTTCAAATCGTAATGAAACAACCACATATACTCAAGGAACTCCAAATGCTGTATTAAAAACAGCTAGTTATGTTCCAAAAACATATGAGGAAACTAAACGTACACAATTAGAGGGTTTTGATGTTGGTCATTCTGTTGCTACTTGTACAGCTCCATTTCATAATGATAAGGATAATTATTTGAAAAGTCACACAAATTATGAAAATAGTAGATCTATTAATTCTCAACCTGATTCATTTCGATCTGGATTTAGTTCTGCTATTGGTGCTGCGATTGCTCCTATAATGGATATTTTAAAACCAGTTCGTAAGGAAGAATATTCATGTAATGCGCGTGTATATGGAAATATGATTGGCGAAGTACCTGCTAACTATGTATTAAATGAAGGAGATGTACCTGGAACAACAGTTAAAGAAACAACAATATATCAACCAAATGGATATATTAATAGTCAAAAAGATAATGCTGGATATATGTTATCAAATGATAGACCTGTTCCATGCCAACGTGATTCTACAACACATAATAAATATTCTGCTCCTATTGGTGGATCAGCATCAAAATATGGATCAAAAAATTATGATTATGTCTATAGACAAACTAACAATGAAGCTAAAGAAAAAACAGTTATTGGTAGAACAAATCAAGGAAATGCGAAAATGTTTAACCCACAAGTAAATGTGTCGGTAGCCAAGGTCGAAACAGACAGAAATAATAATAGATTATGGGCGCCACAATCAGTGGTTCCAGTTGGTCCATCCGTTCAAACATACGGAAGAACAAATGTACCTCAATACTATGATCAGTGTCAAGGTTGTGAAAGAATATCACCTGATTTATTAACAGCATTTAAAGAAAATCCTTATACTCAAAGTTTACATAGCGCTGTATAAAATTATTATACATCTTCTACATTTGGAACTTCATTATATTGAATATAATGAAATTTATATTTTTTTAGAAAATTCGTAAGTATTATTCCAATATCATATAATATTTCTTGAAGTACCAATATACAACAAAGAAATAATGACATTAAACCAAATGTTAAAGACGAAATTGCTATAACTAATTGTATCGTGTATGTATATGATATAAACGTATAATTCATGCTATTAAATATTTTTGAACTGTTTATTAAACTATTATTATCAATTTGAATAAGACACAATATACTTTTTATAAAAATATTTAGCAACAACAATTGGAGATGTTTTTCTCTAGTATTAACATCAGTAAAACTATTTTTGATAACTCCTTGTAAAATCAATGTAATCAAAGATATGTTTTGATTTATTGTTAAATTGTTAGTTACTGTTTGTATAATGTCTTTATTGTCAGGAAATTTAATTGATATATTATTCATATTTCTCTTCGAATAATATAAGAATAATAAAACAACTAGTTCATATATTGTTGCCATTAAAAGATTTTTATTATTAACGATTATATCAAATAATGTTATTACCTTAATCGCTCTCTTTTGTGTCATTGTTTACAATCAAAATTGACTTAATAAACTTTAATAAGTTTTTAGCAATTCAATTTTTTTGATAATATTTTACTTTTTCTATTTATAGTCTATCTACTACAGCAAAACAAAATTCATCAAATTTAATATTCCCCGACTCAATTATTTCAGTAACAATTTTTTCAATTTCTTTGTTATACTCTTTATTATCAGATATTACATCAAAATTGATTATATAATTGTTATTACATAACATTATAGTAATTATAAAATCATTATATTCTCCATATGTCCCATGTTCATTTTTAATAATATCATATTTATTTTTACAACAGCGCCACAATGAATAATTCTTTTGTCTAATATTATAATCAATTATGTGATAATCCATTGATAATATATTATGTAATTAAGATATATAATATATATATTATTCAATTTTATATAGATATATTATATGTCAACAAAAGAAATAATAGATAACAAAAATCAATATGAAATTCCAATGTCTTTATATGATATAAATAATACTTTAGATAAAAATTTTATTTTAAACAATATGGTTGATATAATAAAAAAAAATGGTAATATATTTTTACTGGGTTATCCAACTAATAACATAACAATGTTAATGTTAAAGATTTATCATGAAAATATTGTTAGAATTATGAATAATAAAGATTTGGTTAAAACAAGTTTAATGTTTATGACAGGAATGCTAGAATTAGAAGGAGAAGAAGGAACAATATATGCAACAATTTCTGAATCAAAACGAGAAGGGTTAGATTATAATAAAAAATTAGAAACATTTTATTCGATTTTAATTAATTCTGGATGTAATGTAGAATTTATTGATGGAACTTCAGAACTAAAATTAGATACCTCATATAAACAAGGCACAACAGATTTTACAGAAAATATGTATGATACTATTAAAGATTTAGTTTTTTTAGATAAAGATAATAAACTAAACTATTCATCGATTATTAAAAATTATTCAATAAATGTTAAATTAATGGATAGTACAAATTACATTAAAAAACGTGAAGAAGGATTTTCGTTTATGCCATTTAAAAAAATAAATTTAGACAATAGTATACATTGTATATATGGAAGTTTGTGTGTTGAAGCAAAATTATTTGGATATATATATAGTTTAGGTAAGAAATGGAAAGATGTTAAAGGTTATATAGCATATTGGGTTGGAAAAAATATTCCTCCTGACCATATATTAAAAAAGTATAATTATATAAAAAATACAATTGATGACTCAAAACTAGAAAAAATTACAAATATTACACTAGAATTATTAGATAAAGAGACATTAGAAAAATTAAATGAAACTTGTAAAAATACTTTTGACCCAAGTACTACAAATATATCATTTTATAATTACTCTAAATGTAGAAATATATTTATTTATTCAATACAACCAATATCATTAACGTGTCCTGGTTGTTATTTAAATTGGCAATCATATATTAATAACATACAAATAAAATGGGATAGCAATGTATGTACCCCTGTAAATGTATCTGGTGGATACAGAACAAATAAAAAACAAAAAACAAAAAAAGTAAAAAGGAGATCAAAAAGAAACCCAATTTTTACAAATAAAAATAAAAATAAAATTAAAAATAAAATTAAAAAATAAAATTGAAATGATTTAAATATAATACGTAAAATATATAATATTTATAAAGAGTTTGAAAATGTTTAAAACTGCTGTTACTTTTGCTTATCCTAAATGCTCTAAATCATTCAATAAATGGCTTCTATCTAATCCGAATTATTTAAAAATTTATTGTCAAATTGGATCCCCAAAAACATTCGATGTATCTTTAAGAGACGGTATACAAGGTTTATCTTCAATTTCTTTAAGTAAAAAAATAGAGTTATATAAAAATATTTTAGATGTTTATGAACCAAATAATATTGAAGTAGGATCAGTTGTTTCAGAAAAGGTTTTGCCCATTTTCGCAGATACAATTCCGTTTTATAATTTTTGTGAAAATTTTAAAAATGGAGAATATATATCAGTTAATAATACTAATTCTAAAAAATCAAAAATTAATACAAATACAATTATTAAATATGTTTCAAGTAATAATTGGATACTAATTCCTAATGAAACACAATTTGATAAAATCCAAACAATGAGACCTTTGCCAAATATGTCTTTTATTACTTCAACTTCTAATGCTTTTCAACTAAAAAATACTAAAATGACTATAAATGAAAGTTTACATCAAATTCTAAATATTTTAACTAGAATTGACGATTCTAGAAACAATTTTACTAGCCCAAAGATAAAAATTTATGTGTCTTGTATTACAGATTGTCCAGTCGAGAAAAGGTTCGTTTCATATAATAATATAATGAACACATTAAATAAAGTAAATAAATTAAAGCCTGATATTATTTGTTTATCTGATACGTGTGGTACTTTAGACACATATTCACTTACAAATATTATGAAAGAATCAATTAAACTTCGTATACCATTATCTAGATATGGTTTACACCTTCATGTAAAAGAAGGAAGAGAAAATATTGTAGAAGAATTAATTCATTGTGCTTTAAATTATGGAATACAACATTATGATGTTTCTATTTTGGAAACTGGGGGTTGCTCAGTGACTATTCCAGAAAAAAATATGTCTCCAAACTTGTCCTATCAATTATATTATAAAGCATTAGTAAATTATATTCTGAATTACAAACAATAAATGATATATTTAATTGTTTTGTTTAGATAATATTCAATTATATTTTATATTGAATATTATATAGAATATGAGTAGTCCATTTTGGTTAAATGATCCATCTATTTTATTAAATAAAAATAATTTTTTTCATATGTGGCCAACTAATACTATGTATTTTGAAGAAAAATTAAATGCGATAAGTCGTTTAGTAATTTTACTCAGTATACTCGGATTTTTTATTACGAGAAATATAAATATACTTATAATTGGTATTTTGACTTTAGTTTTACTAGCTAGTATTTATTATTTTAGAAAAGAACAAATAGTTAAATCCTTAATTAAAGAAGGATTTGATAATAAAAAAAAAGTCACAAGAGATGATTTACAAGAAGTTTTAGATGATGACTTTCACAAAGTTGGAAAAAAAAATCCATTTGGTAATGTACTTCTAACGGAAATTAATGATAGTCCAAACAGAAAATCTGCTCCACCTTCCTTTGATCCACAAGTTTATGACGACATAAATAAAGCCACAAAAAAACAAACTCAAATGCTTTATCCGAGTATAAAAAGCACTAACAAACAATTATATGGAGATTTATACGACAATTATCAATTTGATACACAAATGATGCAACGTTTTTATTCTAATCCAAATACCCGAGTAACATCAGATCAAGGGGCTTTTGGTCAATGGCTTTATGGAAATATGCCAAGTGCCAAAAGTTCTGGTCCCGATGGTGCTTTTGCTCGTGTTCAAGATAACCAACGATATATAATAATTTAGGAATAAAAATATTATTTTTATTTATATATCTATCTGTCTTCCATAATTTGTTCAGTTAAAATGGGCTTTTCTTCTTGAATAAAAGTTTCATTAGTAATTTTATAGTTACTAGAAATTAGTCCTTTTTTAGCTAATGCTGAATAATAATTTTGTAAATACTTTAGCATATAATTTATTTCATTTACAGGCCCAAAAAAACTATCGTAACTTGTATATATGTCATTATTAATTATATCTATTATTTCTTTAGTATCTATGTGTTTCCAATTAAAAGGAAAATCATCAAATAAATCAATAAAATAATTAACTTTATCATTTTTTGTATAATAAACATTTATAACAGTTTTTTTAAATAAACATGGAAAATAATAGTTTATTCCAATTGAAATGTACTCTATAATATGTATCATTCTAATAATATAATTAATTAATATTTATATTATTTTAAAAGCATATTTATTTTAGAAATATCTGGAAAAAATATATAATATATATTATATAAAATGGCGTATGTGTCTGATTTTACATTTAATAATATGAGTAGAATGGGAAATGATAACTGTTGTATTGATCAAAATACTATTCAAAACTCATCTGCTTGTAGCTATTTATTGCAAAATTATTTTGCGAATGATTGTAACATGAATAATGCCAAGCAATTAGCAATTACTCAACCATGTGTGAATTATAGCGGTGGTTTTGGTTTAGGAGCAGGTGGTTGTAATGTTGATGATAGTTCGAAATTATTGATTGGTACTGTTCAAACCCATCCTAGATGTCGCATAGATTTATTTCATAGACCATTTGCTACTGTACCTTTTTTAGGAAGAGGTTCTGTTGATCCTTTGTTAGAAGCTCAAATTCAACAAGGCGAAATGATAACTAACAAAAGAACTATTACTCATTTAACTGAAAAAAGCCATTTAAAATATAGAACAACTCCCCTTATACCTGAAGTAAAAAAGAAAATTCAAAATCCAAACTTGATGATTGAGTCAATGGCTTCAGATGGTTGGATCCGTGGCGGTCTTCCATCAAGAGAACTAACAAGAGATGGTGATTATTATACAACACATACAGCTGGTCAAAGTATGCCTTAAATATATTACACTTTTTATATTTATAAAACCAATATAAAGACAATCCGCATTTGAAATGTAATATGGAAAAGCATGTAATAGAAAAATTAAATGAACTAGATTATTCAAAAAATCCTTGGAAAAATTGGTCTTTAGAAGAACAAAAGACATTATTAGAAATTTACTTAGCTATATCAAAAAAAGAAAGTTATATTTTTGATCTAATTTGGAGTTTACATGGTTGTGATAGTTGGGAAGATATTTTTAGGGATTACAATTATAGAAATTTTGAAGACAAAACATCAGGTGTAGAAGTAGCCTTAGATACGTTAAAAGAGAAAACATAGAATTAATAAAATATTTATTTAAAGATAAATAGATAAATATTTTATGAGCTTTTATAATATTGATTTTGAAGTAAAGTATAATGATATATATAACGAATTAATATATATATTAGATAACCCTGATTTAGCTGCTGAAGAAAAATATAATATAGAAGATGTTACAACAATTTGTACAAATTTGTATCAGCATGAATTAATTTCCGTTTTTAACGCTTCTTCTCTGTTAGATGATAATATAGATAATGGTATACAGATGGTATATGATAACTGGCTATCTAAGTATGATCCATTCAATAAAATACTGAACAATGCTAAACAACATTTATTTACAAATAACAATGATACCAATGTTTTCTTATCTTCTGAACAACAAATGAATTTAGATCAAAATTCTTCTTATTTTTTGTTATTAATTTTATTTAGTGAAAATATTTTTTATTTAACTCATAAATGTATTTGTCAGCTAGCAAAAACAAAAAATATTGAGTTACCTTTATTAATAAATTTAGATACATTGTTAGAAGAAACATTAAAAAATAGATTTTAAATAATAAAAATTATAAATTATATATTATAATTATTATATAATGGCATCAACACGTAATAAAAATACTCCAGGAAATTATTGTTTAGAACAAAGACAAAGCACTGGTCCAGAAAAATGGTCTTTATATAAGAATGGGGCAAATGGAACAGCGTATGATACAAAGCTAGCTGGCAATGGACTTATTCAAGGTCAAATGCCTTGGACTACACTCTCACATAATCCTGCTGATATCGAATCTTTTTTGTTTGGAATAAATTCAACAAATTTAGTTAATCCAGCTCCCCCTCTAACTCCAGAATTAACATGTTTACAAAGTGCGAATGTATTTAATAAACAACCCGTTTATATGCCTATTCCATTTGTTATGAAAAAAGATCAAAGACCATTTCCATTACCTTAATTTTTCTTCATGATTATATTTATAAAATAATAATAGTTAATTATTTTATAATAATATTATATGTCAAATTATTTAGATAAATTAAAATGTTGTACAGTAAATAATTATTGTCAAAGAACTACTGGACCACAAGGACCACAAGGCGAATCAGGACCAATTGGACCAGTAGGCTATCAGGGATCTACTGGTGTTCAAGGATACCAGGGCAACCAGGGACAAGGTTTCCAAGGAAATCAAGGATTTCAAGGCACAAATGGTACAGGAGGTGGATTAACATTTTATATGAATTATTTACAATCAACAAGTCCAACGTTGACACCATTAACATCAGCACAGCTACAAACGATAACTGGTCAAACAACTGTTAATCCAACTAGTATTTTATACAGTCCTAGTCAGAATACAAATATTAGTAATTTAGCTCTTAATCCTAATTTAGCTTTACCGCAGGCAATTTTGTCAGTAACAACTCCAGCAACAAATACATCGGATATTCCTGTTGTTCAATTCGCGATAAAAATTTCTGATTTAAATTTAACGTCAAATTTTGTTCCACCTGGAATATGGGATTCGAATATTTATTCAAAAGCAAACTCAGCATCTGACTCACTAAATATTGGGATAAAATGTTATTTAATTGGCTATAATAGTTCAACAACGACATATACAAATTTAGTAGCAAATGGTTCAGATTTAATTTATTTAAATAATTATACTTCGGTAAAAATAAATGAGACAAGTTTAGTAATTCCAAACCCAATATCATTGTCACCATATGATTTTTTAATATATGTTATCGTTGCAAGAAATTTAAACCCTGTAAGTTATGTTGCTGAATTATACTTTCAATCATCAAATACATATTCACATATACATACATCATTTGCTATATCTGGAGCAACTGGAGCCCAAGGTCCACAAGGACCTCAAGGTTATCAAGGAACTCAGGGGCTTCAAGGGTTCCAAGGCTATCAAGGAAATCGAGGGTTTCAAGGATCTGGTGGAGCACTTGGTTATTGGGGTTCTTTTTGGTCAACACAAACACAACTAAATTCTCCTTCTTCAACAGCAAGAGCAATGACATTGAATAATACTGATCCAAATAGTAGCGGTGTAAGTATTGTATCTAATACTAGAATTACATTTTCTAATCAAGGAGTTTATAATATTCAATTTTCAGCTCAGGTTCAAGATGTTGACTCTCCTGGAGCAAAAATAATTAGTATTTGGTTTAGAAAAAATGGTCTAGATATTCCAGACTCGAATACTAATGTAAATACAGACAATCAAAATAGTTTCGTTGTTGCTTCATGGAATTTCATGGTAGCACTTAATGCTGGAGACTATATTGAAATAATATGGTATTCAAGTGATTCAGGAATGCAGTTGACTTATTCAAATACACCACCATCAGGACCAAATATACCTTCTGTTATTGTTACGGCACAGCAAGTAATGTATACTCAAATAGGTCCACAAGGGTTCCAAGGCAATCAAGGGTTCCAAGGCAATCAAGGGTTTCAAGGTAATCAAGGGTTCCAAGGCAATCAAGGGTTTCAAGGCAATCAAGGGTTCCAAGGTAATCAAGGGTTCAAGGCAATCAAGGGTTCCAAGGCAATCAAGGGTTCCAAGGCAATCAAGGGTTCCAAGGAAATCAAGGTTTCCAAGGTAATCAAGGTTTCCAAGGTAATCAAGGCAATCAAGGGTTCCAAGGCAATCAAGGCAATCAAGGATCTAGTACTTCAGCAAATAGTATGATCGGTGGATTTGCCCAAAATATTAAAAGTGCAAATACAACTTATTTTGGAGTATATATTGCATCTATTACAGGTCTTCCTGCTAATAATACTGAAACTAATGTACAGACTGCTCTACCTTTAAATTGTACACTATCAAATTTTTATGTTTATTTAAATAATAGTCCAGGAGGAACTGCGTCATATACATTTATTATCAGAAAAAATGGAGTTAATACAGCTTTATCAGTTACAATATCTGGAGGATCTATAACAGGCTCTGATTTAGTAGATACTGTATCATTTACAAGTGGAGATTTATTTTCAATATCAGCAGTACCAAGTGGAGGTCCTAATAATGATTTAGAGGTAAGTTGGGTATGCCGTGTAACAAGTATATAAACTATAATGTAACAAAGTATCCATCGTCTAATTCACATAATTGTTTTAACCCTTTTATAAATGTTTTTCTATGGCTTGGAATATCACATGTTATTTTTTTCGTCCAATCATTATAATCTCTTATTGCGTAATGATTTAAACTTATTTTTAATTCATTATACGCGTTTTCAGATATTTCAAATGTATCAGCATTATCAAATTCACATACAGTTTTTGCTCCGTAATTTGTTATCATTTGCCCATCAGTGTAAACTTTGTGTATCCAAAGTTTGTTAGTTTTAGATAATTTTGATGTTTGGAATAATGATTTACCAAAATGATTAGCAAATTGAAGTTCATATGGAATATTTGAATATTTATCTAAATTTAGCCTTTTTTTATTGTTTTTAAAAATACTTGTGTTTTCAAAATAGTCTTCTAGTTCAATACTTTTTGGTTTAATCAATTGCCAATACACATATATACAACTAACTTGTTGGTCGTCAATATAATCTTTCAAATAGCTTGATAGTGTATAACCATTTTTACCAAACATAAATTCATCAATATCTACAATTGTTGCCCATTTTGTTTCTTTTCGAATAATATCAAAAAAATTTTTATCGATCATAGCTTTTTGACTATGAGGATTATTATATACATCATATTCCGTGTAATCATTAATAACTGTTATAATGTTAGATAGTTTAGCTTTGTTTATTTCAATAAATTTATCAAAATCATCGTCACTATTATTGTTTACAATGTAAAAATGTTCTACACCTTGTTCGATGTAATGTTCGATAAACTCCATTAAATAATTTGTCTCATTTCGTATACATACGCACACAGATAAAAAATATTTGTATTTATTTATGTTAGTATCATTATGTAATTTAAGTAAATCTTTCCATAATAATACTCTTTTTGACCAATCACAAACATTTAACGCATATTCTAATCCATTAGTTAATATATTCGATTTTTGTCTATTTGTTAGTTCTAACAATGTATTAATGTCATTTTCTTGATCAACTTTTAATCCATGTTTACCTAATGTATCAGATAATCCAGCAACTGGATAATATAGACATATTACATTTGATGCTAACATTTCCATTGATGTAATACATGATGTTTCTGGAAAATAGCTTGGATATAACCAATATTCAGCTGAACCTAATAATTTATATAATTCTACTTTATTTTGACTACCTAAAAACTGAATACTTGTATCAGACAAAATTTTTTTTAACATATTTTCTTCTTCAATATTCCTTGGAAAATCATTATATGTACAAATAATTAGAGACGCATTATATAAATATTCTTTTATTTGTGGCCACAGTTCTAGTAATCGTTTTAATCCTCTCTCAACACATGAAGTATAAACAAATCTATTTGTTATCTTTTTTATTCCAATTTGACTATCACGAATAGTTTTAAAATTAATGCCATTATTGATTACATGTATTTTATCTTTTAAAATAGGATATAATTTAATAAACTCATCTTTATGCCATTCTGTCTGACATATACACCCATTTATTTTATTTTCCCATTTTGTTAGAATAGAGTAATCGTTAGAATTTGGACTACCCCAAGACAAAAGTTTAATATCATGTGCCCATATATATGACTGATAATACTTTGAATTAGGATAAATATCATAAAAAGATATATATCTAGAGACAATGATTGTATGCCATAATGTGTCATTTATAAGATTTGTAGCATTGTCTAAACTAACAAAGTGTATATTTCTTACAGTTTCTTCTTCAACTTGACCAACTATAAAAATATTGTATTGTTCATCAAATTGTTTTACTAATTCTATTACAGCTGTTTCAGAACCTCCCAGAGAGTTGTTTAAATAATATGTGATATTCCATGGCTTATCGCAGTAACCCGTATAAAAAAGTATATTCTTTGTTTGTCTACATTTTTGTAAAATAGTATCATTATCAAGGTTTACAAATTCTTTATTTGTTAGTTGTATTCCATAATTTTTGTATTTTTCCATGAAATCATACTTTAAATAATTAAAATACATAATATCCAGATAATTTAGATAATCTTGAAATAATTGAATAAAGTTTGGATTATATGTTACACAAATATCTATAAAAAATTGTAGATTATACAAAGTATTTCCAATAAAAAATTCATCTATATTTTTACATTTAGATATAAATATGATTGTAAACATTTGCGTAATTATTATATGACATTCTGTTTTTTTTTCAGAAATATCTTTCACTTTATCAGCAACTAAAATAACATAAAATGGCAATAATAAACAACCTTTGTCTAGTTCCAAAAATAATTTGTTAGTATACATTCTTTCAATCGACGTGTTAACTAACAAAATATGTTCTTTAATCCAAATATTATATAAATTATAACAAACAAAAAAATCACCTTTTGCGCAATAGTATTGTATTAAATGGTAAGCACATTCATATCTAGTATTGTCATATTTTGCTGACTCGATAAGATAATATATTCCATTTTCTTGTAGACCCATTTTTTCAAAACATCTATATATTTGAAGACAACTCATGTATTTTTCTTGGTTCCAACTTTCTTGTTGTTTCAATACTTTTTTATACCATTCAATAGCTTGATCAAGTTTATTTGCATCTTTATAACTATTTGCGCAATAAAATGAATATCTTAGATATAATTTATCGTCATTTTTTAAGGCATCATTATAAGCATCTTCTAATAAATTTGCGTCATTTATATATTTATTTGGATCTCTATTTCTGCTTCCAGTTCTACCAGAAATAATATAATAATCTCCTTCAATAGTCTCACAATTTGGATCTTTGCTTATACATTCAATATATTCATGTAAAACAGATTTAAAGTGCCATTTTATGCGATTATTTATCAAAATAATCCTTGAATAATCTGTTGATCCAAAAGAAAATTTCATATGATAACCATCTGCGTTTAACATGTTTTTATCTAGGTTTATAGACCCAATAATATCATCATCCGCATCAAATATAAGTAAATAGTCTGATTTATTGTAAGCATATTCTAAAGCAAGTGTTCTATTATGAGCAAAGTTTTTCCATTCATCAGTATAGAGTTCACCCTGAATACCTTTTTCTTCAAAAAAAGTTGTAATTATTTCACATGTATTATCGGATGAACCAGTATCACAAATAACCCAATAGTCAAAATTTAATTTTGAACATAACATTTCTAATGTTTTCTTGATTATATGCGACTCATTTTTAACAATCATGTTTAAGCACAATGTTTTTGACATTATAAAATGAATAATTAATATAGTTTATACTTTTTATATATTAGTTAAATCAATATATAAAAAGTTGTTAGTTAATAGTTTATAATATGAATTCCTTTTTAGAATATATTCAACCAGGATATACAAATATTGCTACAAATATTTATTTATTTAATACAATTAATCTAAGTAATTTATCGTTACATAAGTTATTTATTGATTATTACTCTGCTTTAAACTATAAAAATAATAATAATATAAATACCATCGAAAAAATACAAAAGTTTACAGAATGTATAAATAATATTATATCTAACAAAGATTTATGTGAATCATATTATGTAAAAAATATTCTTTATGAGTGTTATATCAATATTTCTTTACTTTATAGCAATTATGGAGAAAAAAAATATGATGAAATTAAAGAAAATTATTCTATGGCATCAAATATATTTCCTGAAAGAGCAGAACCATTTTACTATTTTGGATTATACTGTAAACAATTTCAAGATCATTTAGATGATGCTTATAATGCTTTTAAAGAGGCAAAAAATAGATCTTGGCAACCCGCAATAAATAAACATCCAACAATTCAGAAAAACGCTTATGGATCCTCTGTTCTTAAAGATTTAATTAATTGTTGTTCAAACAAAGAAGAACAAGAAAAATATATATTTGAATTGCTATCTAATCCAGATTATAATCATTTAGTAAAATAGTTTTTACATTTAGTAAATCCATGTATTTTGGAAAATCCGTAAAATAATCATAATTGTCTATAAGATGGATCTGATCTAATATTTTTTCGGGCAATGATTTATTAAACGTTAAAACACAAATGCCTCTAAAATTTGCGTTGTAATAGTATTCAATATAGTTAATATAACTTCTATAATATAATAATATATGATATAATCCTTTCCATATATCTCCTGTCCAAAATTCACCATACTTAATTATTCCATTTTCATAGTAATGTGAAATGGGTATTTTTAGTTGTTCGTAATAGCAAAAAGGCAATATATCATCAATAAATATGGTTCCATTGTTAGTTAAATGGTTTGAGGCATTATAAATATCTCTGATAAAATATTCTATTTGATGCATACCATCAATAAAAATTCCATTATAAAGAATTGTTTTATCTAGTTGTAAGAAATAGGTGTCAGATGTTTCTTTAATAATATTTATGTCTGATGGCGATAAAAACTTTGGTTCAGGGTCAACGCCTGTTTTATTTGTACATTTTACATTTAAAATAGTAGTTCCATATTCTACACCTATTTCGAGATAACTAAAATTATGTGTATTAATGTATTTATTTATAATATTATAACGTGTATTTAATGTTGAATTAAAAAGAGGCTTTGTTAGTTCATCATTTCTATAAATATAATATTCTTTGGTTGATAAATATAATAGCTTAAACCATTGTTCCAAATTATCATTAGTTTCATCTTCAAAATAATAACATTTCATTTTATCAAGTTGTAAATACTCTAATTTTTTCCATAAATATTCTAATGAACATTTTGTGTCAAGCAATATAAAATCTGTTTTTTCATCATTATATAATTGTTTTATTTCTTCTAAATTTTTTACAAGAGTATCTAGTCCAATAATACATATTTGTTTATCATATTTATCATTTATAATAAGATTATTAAATTTATGAGTGTATGTACTAGGATCTCTCTGCCAAATTTTTGAACAATTTGATTTATATATAGGATCTTCATATGCTCCAAGTTCCATCATTTTATTGTCAATATTATACTTATCATAATATATTGGACTAATATAGTATGGACCAATACGATTTATTTCCCAATTCCTTATTAAAGAAAAGTTATTATTTGAATCATTCATATATTGTATATAACCAATTCGATGTACTTTTGCTATACCAGTGCTTATACTTGTTTTCACTATTATTTCATAATCATCGCAAATAGGTAAATATTCTGAATAACTTCCTAGTTCATTTAATACTGATTTACGCCATATACGAGGATGATTAGGACAGCATACTAGATGTGTCATTGTTATATTATTTATATTTGGTGTAATATAAACTAATCTCCATTTACCATCTTCCAGCTTCTGAGAATAATAACTTCCATAACCTTTACAAATAAAGTCACCAAACCATTGATTTTTACCATTTTCGTAAATTGATGCGCAATCCCAATAAATAAATCCAATTTTTTCATTATTGTTAAATATATCAGCAGAAGTTTTTAATACATCAGGCATGAGTTCATCATCATGATCCATTTCAAGTACATATTTACCTCGGCATAATCCTATTGTTTCATTTTTTACATTTCCGATACTACCATTATTTTTTGCTCGTCTATATAATCTTATTCTTGGGTCATTTATGAAATTTTTACGTAAAAAATCAAAGTTATTATCATCAGGAGAATCATCTAGAATAACCCATTCCCAATCAATTAAGGTTTGTTTCAATAAACTATTGTATACTCTAAAAATTTTATTACCAGAGTTATATGATGATGTAAATAGAGAAAAAGTAGGTCGAACATGTTCTCTTGACAAGGAACACATATTGATATAAAAATTGTTTACTATATGATTAAATGTCTCAATATTTTGAATAGAACCATTTTGTAAATGTATCCAACGTGATTGTAACATTTCTTCAGATAAAACAGTAAGAAGTTTATCTCTATATTCGGTATTATTTTCGCCATACGTAACTAACATATGATAATTTGAGTCGTGTAACATCTTTGTATTTTCAATAGTATTAGCAATATATAATGTACAATCTATTAGAGAAGCTACATTTAAAAAAAATAAATCAATTTCTGAGTATTTATCTAATCTATAAAATATAACAAATGGATATTTCATAGATTTTATATATAATATGTATTTAAACTATTAAATAATCATTATATAATAAATTAAAATTCAGGAGTGTGTTTTTTAAATAGACAGCCTTGAGGACTTAAATGTTTCACTTGATTAGTAACAACTTGAGGATTTTGGTGATCACAATTAGATAACCATATTTTTACGATACAAAAGTTTTTTTTAGGCGAAATAGTTATTCCAGTAACGCTGTTAACAAAAGGTAAATTATTACTTGTTGTTTCACCTACTAACACATATGTTAATTCTCTCCATACTTCAACTACGTTTTTGTTGGATACCTTATAAGAGAAACATCCACCACTTCTATTTTTTGGATCTTCCCACATTGGATTAATTCCATCCTTCATTATATAAAGCATACAATTTTTAACAAGTGGTTCAGGTAATGATTCAGTAATGGCAATAGTCTCCTCTACAGTATTAAATTTATAAATTAACTTATAACTTTTCAAAGTCCATTCTGGATCTTGAGGTAAATGTGCCCATAAGTTCCATTTATTTTTCAATTTATGGAACACATTATTACTAATATTAGTTAAATTATCCATTAAAATATCTGTATTGGTTGTAACCATCTGTAATAATATATATTCAATTTTTTTTAAATTAGTTAAATATATATTTAATAATTTATTTACTCAACTTTTATAAAATCATTATCACTTGATGATCCTTTTTCACTTAGTGTGTCCTTACTTTCACTTTTATCAAAGGGCATATTTGTTAGTATACTATCGTTCTTTTTTATAGTATAGTTATTATTTTCTAAAATTATAAATTTATCATTAGTTAATGTGAACATATTTACATTGTTGTCTATTACTTCTAAACAATAATTAGCTATATCTATATCTATATGAATTATATTTTTAAGATAATGATTAATGAATGTTTTATCTATTTTATTACCAACAACATAAAAATCATACTTGTCTGTTTTTAAGACAATGTTTATTGGATCTAGGTTTGATAATATTAGGTTAATCGATAAAAAATGATTATTAAATGGCTTAAAATCAATATTTTCATTAGATATATCTTGTCTAATTTCAAATAATAACTGTTTAGTTATATTATTTTTAATTATATGATAATTATATTCTGATACAGGATTAATTGAAATAATTCCTCTTAACCATTGAATAGATGAATTTGTATAAATTTCATGGCAACTATTAAAATTAAAATCATAATATGTAATTAACGATATAAAATCTTTATTATTACTAGCACTATATTTTTCTATAAATGGACTAACATATTTTTTAAATCTTATTTCAGTATAACTATAAATATAAATAACATTAACAAATAGCTTTATTAGAATTGGTTCACCTTCTTTTAATATATAATTAATTGCATTTGTTAGTATTGTCCTCAATTGCCTATATTCATTTGGAAAATAATATTGAAATAAATAATTAAATGAATACCATGATAAGCATTTATATAATATGTTCATTATATTATGTATAATATAATGAATATATTTAAATCATTTTTATATAAATTATTGAAATGCTGGATCTGTAGTAGTATGTATAGGTGGATTAGACTTTGAAATATCCATATAATTATTAATATTTTGTTGTTTATAATCAGTAACAGTATAAACTAAATTGCCTTGTTTTTTAATTTCTGTTTTTTTTGTACAAGGAATATATAACTTACCAGTTGATGGATCTAGTCCAAACGTATATAAAAGTATTCCAACAATAACAGACATTAATATAAATGGTATAAATACAAGTATCCAAGAAATAATTCCCATACCTGTTTGACACAAAGTATTTAATAAAATAGTTATAATAATCATAACAAAAACTTTTATTATTGCTGTATTATATAATCCTTTAATCGTGTCAATAATAATTTGAGCTAATGAAAACGCAACATAAATAAGTGCTGGGGCACATAAAATCATATTATAATATATACATATTATTATTTGATAAAAACTAAATTATTGCTCATCATCAAAAATAGGTTCTCCATCTTTGATAATTCCAACCTTTTTTCCTGGTTCTCCATTTTTATCTGATTCATAAAGAATACCATTGTTTTCATCAGTTGCGAAATATGTAACATCATCAATTTCAATCTCGAATACTTCTTCCTCTTCTTCACTAGTTTCAGCATTTTCTTCTACATTATGTTTAGTTTCTACAATTTGCTCTTCATCGGTTTCTACTTCTTCTTCTACTTGTTCTTCTTCTTCTTCTACTTGTTCTTTTTCAATATCTTGTTCTTCTTCTTCTTCTTCTACTTGTTCTTCTTCTTCTTCTTCTACTTGTTCTTCTTCTTCTTCTACTTGTTCTTCTTCTACTTGTTCTTCTTCTTTAACTTGTTCTTCTTCTTTAACCTGTTCTTCAATATCTTTAGATAGTTCTTCATCTTCTTGTAATACTTCTTCTTCACATATGAATTGTTCTGTTATTTCTTCATTCAATTCACTTAAATCATTTATTATGGCTCTAACATTTTCTTCATTACTATTATTTCCTTTGTAGTAATCTGTCAATAATTTTTGCCCAGCAACAGCATTATTATTAGGAATATTGTAGGATTGTGTATTCATATTGCTTTCAATATTGGTAATTTTTTCAAAAAGCTTTAAAAAAATATTATATAGATTATCGATTTTTCTTGATAATTCATCAAATCTTTCATTATTTGTATTGTTATTATTTGTATTGTTATTATTTGTATTTAACATTTCGTCTGGAATAATATTATTTGATTTACAAATATTTACATTATTATTTGAATTTTGCAACTTATTTAGAATATTATACATTTGTTCAATAGTTGCCATTTGAATAAGTTGTTCTAGAGAATTCATTTATTTGATATTATAATATATGAGTTTCGTTTAATATGATTTAAAAAATATTTTATTGTATAATATATGTCTCAGGATATAAGTATTTTAGACCCAAATGAGAAAATGATTAGTTTAGTCATGTCACAAACAACCTTAAATAAAGATGAAGCAATAGTTAAACTAAAAGAATGTAATAATGATGCGTTAATAGTTATTAAAGATTTTATGGGAATAACAAATACAAATAAAGTATCTAAAAAGAGTTTAAATCAAGAAATATTTAGACAAATGCGCAGACAACTGGATATAAAGGACTATTGGAATAAAAATCCAATTGATGTAAATAACGTAATTCAGAATTTTCAGGAATCAGAACAACGCCAAAATAATAATAAATAATTATGAATTATTTGTTGGTTTACAAGTTAGACTTACTTCTTCATAAATAGTCAAAAATTTTTCAAAATTAATATTTTTTTCTATTAGAATAGGTTCTAATTTTTGAAATAAATAATTTGGATCAGTAATTATTTTTTCAAAATCTAAAAAAATAGTATTAATATCGTATTTAACCATAATATAATTATAATTTGCTAAAATATTATTATAAAAATATATTTGTTCTTCATAATTTTTGGACTTCCATAATCCACCATTAGAATATTTATTTTTAACTCTTGACATAGCAGCATCTTCTAATTTTCTTATCGGTATTATAACATATTTTATTTTTATTTTAGGGTCGTTAGCAATATGTTCCATATTCATAATATATCTAGGATTTTTAAGAATTTTATATTTTTCATTATAATTCCTTTCCATACCAGCATTACAATTTTTACTAATATATATATGATAGTTTTTTCTGGTAAAGCCTGTATCAAATTCTAAAAAAGAAAAAATCTTTATTAAAAATGTTGTACCACAACGTCCTGTTCCAGTTATTAGTATTTTTTCCATAAATATTCATAATATTTTATTATAAATATTTTATTATAAATATTTTATTATAAATATTTCAATGTGTTACTCCAAATTGTTGACTAACAATTGTTGAGTTTGTTTGTTTTTTTTTTACAATCTTCTGGCCTACCGATCCGTTTGTATTGTTTGCTGGAATAATCTTTTTATTAAGTAAAAATTCGTCATTATCTTCATGTAATTCTGGAAATATTTTAGTCATTGGTTTATCAATAATTAAGAATAGTCTGTCATTTGATAAAAGAGACCTATATAATTGTATAGACATATTTCCATAAAATTTATCAAGCATATAATATGGATTTGGTGCTGGTTTTATATGCTTTTTATATTTATATATTTTTCCATAGACATAATTTAGTAACTGATATCGTTCATGTTTAGTTGAACTATCGATTGGTTCATTCATTAAAAATCCACAAGCACATTCAGGACTACAAAAACATCCATATACAATAATGGAACCATTTTTGATATACTTTGGTATGTGTATAGGAGGATTATCAAATGAACATGTGTCAAAGAAACAAGCACATCTTTTATTTGGAATATTATCAAAATGCAAGTTATGTTCTAATTCTTTTAATTTTTTCCAAATTAATGCTTCTTTTGTTTTAGTCCCAGACTTTACTGATATATCATCATCATCATCATCTTCATAATCACTTACAACTAAGGAAACTACTTCTTGATTTTCATTAATTTTTAATGGAGTGTTTATGTCATGATAATTATTATTGAAGTAATTATTGTTATCTATTATGTCTAATTTTCCAACAATATTTATGTTTGTATTAGTTTCACTATTTTCATCATTTGGAAAAATTAAATAACTATCATTTTTTAAAAGAAGATCCTTCATAGAACATTTTAAGTGTAATATTACATTTATTTTTTCAGGCGTATTTATATTAACATCAATATTATTTGTAATAATTTTACCACCCTTTGGTTTTCTACCTCGTTTTTTTGCTTCTGGTTTTTGCTTTATATCTTGTATATCAGTTACTTGTATTTCCTCAACAAAAATTTGTTTAGTATGTTCAATATTAACAATACTATTTGATTTTGTCGCTAATGAATTTAACAACTCCTGTTTAGACTTTCTTCCTCGTTTTGGTTTTGTGTCATCGTTTGATATTGTGTTAGTTTGGACATCTGAAATTTTCTTTGGTGGCATTAGTTATATTAAAAGAATGAATAAATTTAAATTGTTTTAATATATTATTTATCAAAATATTCATTTTTCATAACAATTTCTACATACTGGCATATAATTTGTAGAACCCACAACTGTTTGGTGTTGCTCATCGGTCAATCTTTTTGAAAAAATACCGACAGTACCATTCTTACATAGTCCACAAAATGATGTAAGCTTAGTAATCTTATCACATAATGGTATCAAGTCTAATATTTGTCCAAATTTTCGACGTTGAAAATCCCCATCTAGTCCACATATATATATATGTTTGCCTTTTTTTAACATATCATACACAACATCATATAAATCATCAAAGAACTGTCCTTCATTTATCAAAATAACGTCAGAAAAAAATATTGTTTCTCTGTCTTTTAATACTTGAAATAGTCCATTTGTTTCTGGTTCACCAGTCCAAATATATTTTAAACAATTAGACATAATACATGGGACTTGTAGTCCGTTATGAGTTGACATAATGTTATCGCCATAACGGATGTCAAATGCATGATTAATGACAGCTACTGAAATAGAACATTTAATACATTGTTCGTATATTTCTACTAATCTAGATGTTTTACCTGAAAACATAGGTCCAACTATGAGCTCTAAATAACCGCTAGATGGATTGTTATGTCTTTTTGTTGCCATAATAAATAAGATAAACAAAGTTGTTTTTATTTTGAAATAATTAAATATATTTAATAGATATTAAATATTTCTTATAAAATAGTTTAATGAATTTAAATACAGAAAATATACCATTTGTCGAGAAGTATAGACCAACTGAGTTTGAGAGTATTGTATTGGATCCAACCAACAAAAAAATTCTAAAAAATATTATTGAAACAGCTTATTTTCCAAATCTTCTTTTTTTTGGTCCACCTGGTACAGGAAAAACTACAACAATTATTAATTTAATTAATAGTTATCAAGAAAAATATTCACAGAAAAATAAAGAGCTAGTAATACATTTAAATGCGTCAGATGAAAGAGGAATAGAAATAATAAGAACTCAAATAAATAGTTTTGTTAGTTCAAAAACATTATTTAGCAAAGGAAAAAAATTTGTTATTTTAGATGAAGTTGATTATATGACAAAGAATGCTCAACAAGCGTTAAAATATTTAATACAAAATTATTCAACAGATGTTAGATTTTGTCTTATATGTAATTATATAAGTAAAATAGATGAAAGTTTACAAAATGATTTTCTTAGATTACGTTTTAATCAATTGCCCGAAGATGAAGTTATTACGTTTTTAAAAAAAATTTCAGATAGAGAAAAAATTAATCTTAAAGAAAGTTCAATTAAGATGATACAAAAATTATATAAGTCAGATATTCGATCCATGATAAATTTTATTCAATCAACACAAAATATAACAAATCCTTCCGATATAAAAATACTTCATTCAGGAATTTGGGATCAATTAATCTCTATTTTAAAAAATCATCAACTAACAAATTTAACTAATAAAAAAAAGAAAATAGAGATAGCTGTGCTACACGATTATATAATAGATCTAGAAAAAGAGTTTAATATCGATAAAAAGAATATTATTAAAGATCTAGCAAATTATTTGATAAGAACTTATCCAACAATAATTAATGAAGATTTATTAAATATATTTGAAAACATAATACATTTTGAAGATTGTAAAAATGAATATTATTTAAATTATTTTCTATACAAAATCAAGCCATTTTTATTTCATATTGTCTAAATATGTGTTTTTATAAATATTGTATAATTTATGAAAACAATTATTCTTTACCAAAGTTGTAAATAGACATCCTTTTTTCTAAATTTTTTAAAAAATTATTAGGAGGAGAATGTTTTGTTGGATCGAAAAAATTTCTTTTTAAATCGTATTGAGTTAAAACATCTTTTTGTGTCTTATTTGTTGGCGAACTTTTATTTATTTGTATTTTAATAGGTTCAGATATTGTTTCCATTTTTACTTTATATAGAGAAAATAATTGAAATATATTTTGTTAAAGAACTTAAAGACAAACATCAAAAGGTATATAAAGAGTCTTTAAGTATGTCAATTAATATAAATAATATTGATGATGAATGGTCGCAGTTTTTAAGTGGTACAAACAATTCATCATCATATGCTGGAAATATACTTAATTTACAAAATCAAAATTATAGTTGTTCAGATAATGATAATGATGATGATAGTAGTGAAAAGGATTTAGATTTAATAATTGACTATAATTATAATGATTTTAACAATAATAATGTAGTAATTCCAGAGCCTACTCCAATATACATATCAACAAAATCCAAAATAGCTTATTTAACAGATCCTATAGATTTGCGTATATTTTGGGATATTCCTATTATACCTTATCATGTGCCTAAAGATGGTGTTATTAAAAAACAAATGAAATTTAATTCTAAATCCAGAGAAGAATTAGATGATATTTTACATAGATTAAAAGATATAAATTATTATGAAGAAACAATTATGTCTCATATTGATAATCCGAACGGAAGAATAAAGTTTAAAGATATACGTAAAATTAGTATTGGACTATCAAAAAAGGATATTTTAACTTACAGAAGCAAAAAGAAGCAAGCATTTTATAATTGTTTTGTTTTAATAATTCGTCTTAATATTAATGATGAATTCAAAGAATTTCATATTAAAATATTTAATACTGGACAACTTGAAATACCTGGAATTCAGAGTGATGAAATGTACGAATATGTACTTAAATATATTATTGAACTACTACAACCTTATAATTCCAAAAAACTAGAGTATAAACAAGATAGCAATACTGTTCTAATAAACTCTAATTTTAATTGTGGTTTCTATGTAAATAGAGAAGCTCTATATGATATACTAAAATTCAAATATAATTTACAAACAATATATGATCCTTGTTCATATCCTGGAATACAATCAAAGTTTTATTATGATTGTAGTACAAATATTCAAAATGGACGTCAAGTTCCTAAAGAAGAACAAGGTAAACATATTTTAGAAGTGTCATTTATGATATTTCGTACTGGAAGTGTATTAATAGTAGGTAAATGTGAAACAAAAGTTCTTTATGAAATTTATGACTTTTTAAAAAATATTTTAAAAGCAGAATTTAACAAAATTTGTCAACGATTAATCACTAATGAAGATAAACAATCAAAAAGTAAAAATAAAAAAATCAGAAAGAAAATAATTATTAATAATGTATTAACTCAAAATAATATTATCAATATAGATGATAATACTAGTAAAGTATTTGATATTATTAATTTACAAGAAACTGATAAAATAATTAGTAATGAAACATCAAAAAGTAAAAAATCAGAAAGAAAAGGGAAAAACAAAAAAATTTCTCTTGTTCTGGAACATTAAATAAGTTGTAAAAATATTTGCTCTATAAATTTTTTCTTGTTACTAGTATCATCAAAAAAATATAGATTGTCGTTTATTATCAAACATTCAATATAAGTATTTTTGTCTATATTACAATATTTTTTTTTAAAAATAGTACCAATAATAATTGTTAATATTTCAAAATATTCAGATATATCTAGTTGTTTATCTTTTAAAAAGTCTTGAAAACATAGAATATTATCATAAATATTTGTATCCTTTTTTTTTGAACATAATAGATCTTTTAGTGTATTATTATGTAATAATAAATTTTCAAAATCTTTTTTTTTACTTATATAATTAGAATACTTAAAAAATATATTTAATTGTATATTAATAAGTTTATCCAATATATATATATTATTTATATCTTCTTCTGAAAGAGGTTTTGAATTTGGATTTATGTTAAAAATAGTTTTTCTTAATGTAAAATTTATTGCGTCTTTTGTTTGTAAATTAAGAAATGAAACATTCATATTATTTAATTGACTAACAAAATCTAAGAATATATAATATGATTGTTGTGAATGATAGTAAGTTATTTTTAAGTTTCTAGTATTTATCAGTAATTGTCGAAACACATTTGTTACTGTATTTAGACCTGTATCAAATATATATTCATTTTTTATGTTTTTCTCAAAAAATGTTTTAGTATATTCATTAATTAATAAATTATATAATGATATAATTTCGTTAATTGTTGAATTTATTGACGTATGATAGTTACTTTGTGTTTTTAGGCAAAACATAGTCTCATTCATTTCAGTTTCATCAACTGATTTTGACATTTATATATCAAAATATTTATTTAATTATTTAAATAAGTATTTAAAGACTTTAAATAAGTGTTTAATATAAATGTCTTCGTTTACTGAAACAAAAACACCTGTTGAAAATAATGGTTCCGTTAAAACACAATCTGCTCCAGTACAAAGTAATACTAACACTAATACTAATACTAATAATACAAATATTCGTCTTCCATCTGATTTAACTAATCAACATGCTTCTAAATTAGCAATTGTTGAGGATAAACCTATCATGCTTGATTATTGGGTTTCTTCATTAGAAAAGAAAGCACTTATTGGTGTTAGAGAGAATGGTGAAAAGTTGTTAGTTAAATCTGCTGAAGAATATACTAGTCCTATTGCCAAATTTTATAAATCTGCTACTGAATACATTATTATTACTGAAAATTCAATTTATATTGTTAGTGCTGATATTCAAACAAGAAAACTTGCTTAAAATAAAATCTATTTTAATTATATATGTCAAATAGATTTAGAGCATATGGAACTGGTTCAACATCATACGGACAATTTTGGTTTGGGGGCAACTCATTTCCAGGGTTTCTCTATAAGAAAAACGTTGGTGTAGGAGGTCGTCGATCAACAAGAATGATACCTGGCGGTTCTACTATTACTAACACGTATCAAGACGTAAACAACAGCTACATTCCAGGATCAGGCATAGGATCATCTAATATTGCTGTAAGACGCGCAAAAATGATACATTCAACAACTTGTATAAATAATGGCCAACCTTGTGGTAGATTTTATCCTCAATTAGGTCAAAATCAATTAGCTGTTAGCCCTTATTCAAATTCTAACTAAATAATTTTATTTTAATTTAGAATAATAATAAATTAAAATAAAACAAAATATGAGTATTCATAATATATTGTCAAAAATTACGAATATGTATATACCAAACTATATTACACCTCAGCCTCTAATGGAAAAAAAAAGTATTTTAACAACAATACATAATAAAAACAATTCCGAACCAATATCTATAAAAAGAACTAATACACTTACATGTAATGAATGGAAAACAATTATCGGACAAAAAACAGGAAAACAATATACAGTTAAAAATGAAACATAGTTTACTAATTATACCATTATCTAAATATTTTCACTATAATAATGAATAAAGACAGTTTTTTCATCACTATTTAATCTCTCAAGCACTAGAATTAATAGAGAAAATGCGCGTCTATAGTCATTTTCTTTAATATAACTTGTCTATTTGTTCTTTCGACATTTGTATATATAATTTATTATCAGTTGTCATTTATATTTATTATAAATTTTTATATTTAATATGTTTTATTAACAATAATAAATTACTAATATTGGAATTTATTATTTAGAGCCTTCTACGAGAATTGAACTCGTGACCTTTAGTTTACAAGACTAATGTTCTACCACTGAACTAAGAAGGCATACATGTATTGTTGTACACAAATATATATCATATATTATCTTTAAGTTGTTTTTTTATAAAAATATATTATATTATAAAATGAGAAAAAATAAATATATTAGTAGAAGAAGAAAAAAGACCAATAGAGCTACTAAAAGAAAAAATAAATTTTTGAAAAAAGGTGGAACAATAGAAGTAGATATAAGACAAATACTTCTAACAAAACCTATTATTAACGCAATAAAAGAATACGACACTAACAAAACAATTAATTTAGATGACTTCAAATTAAGCAAAGGAGAACAAGGTTTTAATCTACCAAGAATGGATCGTATGATGATAGCGAACTTAGATGAACTAGAACCAGTTGAACTCAAAATAGCTAAAACTGTTGATGGAAAAAAAATAGGAACAAAAATAGATGGTCAAATGAAACAAATGTATGAAATACTTAATGGCAGACATAGAGTAGCTCGTTCAATAATTGATGGTAGACAGTTTGTAAATGCGAATATAATCTAATAATGTCTTAGCGCAATTTTACACATATTTGTACAGTATAAATAAGGATCAATATCAGCACCAGGTCTTCTATCTTCTAAGTAACCACACTTGTTTTTAAATGTATCATTTGGAACTCGAATAGATGTGTTGCGTGTACCTATTCCCCATGTAAATGTATCCCATTTAGCAGTCTCAAATTTTCCAGATAATCTTTCCTTATTTTTTTCTGAACAACAACCAATTAGATCTAAATGTTTTTCTTCAAATCTTTTTACATATTGTTCTATTACAGAATACCCAGTATCTTTACTACGTGTTGAAAATGTACTAAAATTAACATGACACCCTGATCCACTAAGAGATTCATGAATTTTTGGTGAATATAAAACTACATAATCATGTTGCTCAACAATAGTTTCTAGAATAAATCTAGCAACATATAATTGATCACAAACATTTAATCCTTTACCAAATAGTTGAAATTCCCATTGATGAGGCGACACTTCAGAGTTTATTCCACTAAGCGTTACTCCAAATATATTACAGAACTCTACAAAGTTACCAATAATAGTTCTTTCAGTATAATTACGATTTGTACCACAATATTCATTTTTTCCTGAAATTTCATTAAAATTAATGGTACGATTATTGTATTCTTTTTTAGGAAACAGAAAAAATTCCTGTTCTAGTCCAAACCATGGATCTTCTTTTAATACTTCTTCTCTACTAAAATATTCTTCTGCTTTTTTTCTATGTGATAATGGTGTTCCATTATTATCGAAAATATCACACATAGCAATTATATTTTGATTTTCTGGATTACTTATGTATACAGGCTTCAAAATTATTTCCGTATTTCCTTCAATTGAAGCCTGACCTGTTGAAGAACCATCATAATTCCATTCAGGAACACATAATATGTTGAATTCACGATTATCTAAACCATTCAAATAAATAACTCTTTGTTTTGTTCTCAAATTTTTTCGTGAGTCTAACCATACGTAATCGACATATTTTTTAGACATAATATAAATATTTATAGTATGTCTTTAATATATTTTCAAAAATCAACTTTTTTTAGTTGTTCTACAACTTCTTTCGATAATTTTTCAGGAAATTTCACATTAAATTGAATAATCATATTACCTGTTGTATTATCTCTAGTTAAACCAAGATTAGGTATAACTTTATTGTGTCCGAAATTTATTACGTTGCCTTCTGGATTAGCTATGGTATACATCTTACCTGTAATATGCTTTATTTCAAATGAAAAACCACATAGAGCTTCTTTAATAGTTATGGTTTTTTCATAGAATAAATCTAATCCACGTCTTTTAAACTCTGTATTATTCTCAATATGAATACATATCTTAACGTCACCTTTATGTCCATTTTGCCCAATATTACCTTTTTCCCCTAATATATATATTTCTCCTTCATCAACTCCTTTGGGTAAATCAAAATAAATAGTTTCTTTTTCAAATGTTTTACTATTATTTTCTCCAGCAATCCATCTGTCTACCTCTATAGGCATTTTTGCCCCTGTTATACTTTTTCCATAGGTACTGTTACATTAATTATAATCGGTGTTGGTTTTGATATATTTTTAAACATTTGTATATTAACAGGGCGACCATTGTGAAACACTTGAACAAATGGTTGTTCTGGACCAAAACTTCCCATATGAGCAAATGGTGGCATATTTGAACCGAACCCAAATAAATTTGAGAAAATATGTTCCATTGGATCTTGTCCCATCATTGATACAAATGGATTGTTTTTGTTCATATCGTATTGAGATTTTTTTTCTGGATCACCTAAAGTCTCATAAGCTTCAGAAATTTTTTGAAATTTTGCTGTAGCCTCAGGACTTTTATTTTTATCTGGATGATATTCCATTGACAGCCGTCTATAAGATTTTTTAATTTCTTCTTGTGTTGCATTTTCTGGAACCTCTAATATTGAATAAAATGAATTGCTCATAATTATTTATTAATAAGATAAACTTAAATAGTATTTAACGTATATATATAATTTATGGATCCAGAATTATTATTAAATAAATATCAACCAAAATATTTTAATGATTTAGTATGTAATCCAGAGAATGACTTTATATCTGTTTTAAATACATTAGTAAACTTAAATAATTTAAATATACTATTTATAGGTGATGTTGGGACAGGTAAAACAACATTAATTAATTGTATTATTAACGAATATTATAAATCATGTTCACTTAATTTAATTAATGAAAATATATTATATATAAATTCTTTAAAGGAACAAGGAATAAACTACTATAGAAATGATGTTAAAATATTTTGTCAAACATGTTCTTCAATTCACGGAAAAAAAAAATTTATAATACTTGATGATATTGACCAAATTAGCGAACAAAGTCAACAAGCTTTTAGAAATTGTATAGATAAATATAGTCACAATGTTCATTTTTTGGCGTCTTGTTGTAATAGCCAAAAAGTTATTGAAAGTCTTCAATCTAGACTAATTATTATGAAAATTAAATCTTTATCAATACATAATTTAAGAGTTATTTTAAGAAATGTAGCTAATAAAGAAGGACTTAATATCGATACACAATGTGAAGATTTTATACTTAGTATATGTAATAATAGCACAAAAATGCTATTGGGCTATTTAGAAAAAATTAAGCTATTAAACGAAAATGTTGATATTAGTTTAGTTACAAATATATGTACAAATATAAGTTTTTCATTATATGACATATACACTGACTTATTGCTATCTGAAAACTTAAAAGCAACAATTCAATTGTTATATGATGTTTATGATAAGGGATATTCAGTTATGGATATACTTGACAATTTTTTTTTATATGTTAAAATAACTAATAAACTTACAGAAGATCAAAAATACAAAATTATTCCAATTATATGTAAGTATATTGTTGTTTTTCATAATATACATGAAGATGAAATTGAATTGGCTTTATTTACAAATAGTATAATGAAAGCGATTAAAAAAAATAATTTACTCGAATAAAAATATTTGTAATTTATAGATGTCATCACAAATATTTAAAACTCAAATTCCATTAGACATATTTTATAATTTTTTAGAAAAAATATCATTAAAAAATGATAATAAGTATGTGATTAACAATAATTGTTATAAAAGAGGAATTTATAATGAAGTCATACAAACATTTTTAGAAAACTGTAAACAATATTATTATATTTCTAAAAGAAAATACATTGAACGAAAATTAACTTATAGTTCTTTTTTAACAATCATAAGACAAATATGTAATTCACATAAAATTACATATACATCGCAAATTAAATATGATAAATCATCATATGAAATAGTCTATTATATAACTAATTCATTAATTTCTAATCAAACTCCATTAACATCTTAACCATATTTTTAAGCATATTTATATCCAATTTGCTATTATCGTACCCTGTAACTTCGTAACTAAAATCCATGTTAGTTTCAAAAAATTCATAAGGTAATAATGCTGTATCGGTTTCACTACTATAAATATTATTATAATTGTATAATGTTACATTACATAATTCTGAACCAAATGTATAAAACAAAAAACTAGTTAGTCCCTTAACTGATTGTGTCTTAAAATGAAAAGGAGCATATTGATGCTTCTTTGTATCGGGTCTTTTGCCAACAGCATAAAAATAATCATCTACACCATCGTAATAAATAAATACTCTTGTATCTATATCGGTTTCTTTATTTGGTCTGCCATCTATACTTTCAATAGCCCAAACCATTTTACTTTCAAATTGTAGTTCACTATCAAGATAGTCTGATGCTTCCATAAATTCGGTCATTATTATTACCTTATTTTATAACAAGTCTTTAAGTTCTTATAAAATATTTATATCCACCAAGTACGTCCCCCTGTTTTACATTCAATTCCTTTCTTATATATATTCATTTGTCTTACTTTATATAGATTTTTATACCAACTATTTACAAACATTTTTAAGTCATCTTTTTCTTTTGCTATTTCGTTTAGATAATTCATATATGTACTTTTACAATATTCTTGAATTTCAATAAACGCAAATACTAGAGCCTCTAAGTTTTGTTCATTAGCTTTTTTATTTGGATTAAGTTTTGCTTTATATAAAATTTCGGATCCCCAAGCAACTCCTATACCACTTATTTGACTTTGATCTAATAATAATGAACCCAACATCTTTCTTGTTGTACTCCATTTATCTATTATTTTTAGAAATTCTTCTTTATTCATTGTTATAAAAGATGGTCCAAGTTTATGACTAATTTTATTTATCATTACTTCATTATTTATTATAGAATAATCACCATAGCAAAACCCAAATTGTTTTTTTGTTAGTTTGTTAGTATTATCATCTATCTCTAACTTTCCAGTTAGTCCAAATGTATATTCTTCGATATAATCTCCGTAGTCTATAAAAAGCTGTTTACCATGACATGACACTTCCAAGTGAGGATAATAGCGTAGAATTGCCTCACTTAAAATCCAAACTTCTGGACCCTCTGGCATTATATAATTCATATTATTATTTTTATATAATACCTAATTCAAAATATTTATTGTGAAAGAAAAAGTAAAAATTATTTTACAAAATAAAAGAATTGAGTCATCAAGCATATTTAAATCGCAAAGCAAAATAAAATTTCCAATATAATAATATAATAATATAATAATATAATAATATAATAATATAATAATATAATAATATATTAAATAAATATTATTATATTAAATAATAAAATGTCATCTAATCCTTACAATCCACAATGGTTAGGATTTGCTCCTGCTACTGATAAACAAATTATGGGTGGTTCAGCACCTTTTGTATATAATTATATGTCACACGATAGTCAGTCTTGTATAACAGCAAAATCATTATTTAATTCAACGCATTCTGCTATGTATACACCTGACAGCATTGTAAGGTCTCATCCTGGCGCATCAGTTATTCAAAGTGCAACTTTGAAAACACACGAAAACACGATACAAAATATATGTAACCCAAGTTTCAAAATAGATACAAATATCAATTACAATTCTCTTGGTATGCCAAATCCATCATTTTCTGGATTTTCTTAAAATATAAATTAATTAAATAATAAATAAATTAAATAAGTATTTAAAGAAAATTAACTAATAATCCCTATAGGGATAATGACAACTACTATAAATTTACAAGATTTTTTATCTTCTAAAAGAATTTTACATAATGAAACACATTGCGAATATAACAACGCATTAAGATTTTTTATTGAAAATCAAGATAATGCTGACATTATAACATATGAAAATACAAGATATTTTTCTCTATTAAATGTTAGTGTTTTAGAGAGAGATGCAGATGGTAATTTTTTTTATCAATTTAGTGTGAAACGAGATGGTGATATTATTGACAACATTTGTTATGAAAGTATAAGTGGTATACCCGCTCAATTGAGTTATTATATAGGAGGTGATAAGTATATGCCAGAAGAAGTAGATAAGTTTGTTATTGCGTCATCCATGTATCATGATTTTCAGATAAGGGTTACTTTTTTAGATAAACAAACGACAAATGATGAATTTAAAATACTTTCAAGATATTATTTGGTAAATACAGATGATAGAAAAAAATTAGCAACAAATAGAGTAGAAACCGAAAATAACATTTATATGAATGGTATGTGTGTAAGAAAGGTTTAAAAATTTATATAAAGATAATTTTATATAAATTATTATTGAGATGGATGACGAGTTTGGAACATTCTATAAAATAAAATTACTTTACAAAACAACTCATTTTGAAAAAGCAGTAGAATATCATTTGTCTAAAGAAAATGATTGTTATTATTATTATAAATTTATTGATAATGAATTAGTATATATGTCTAATGAATTTAGGTCAAATCATATGATTAAAAATATTTATCATATAATGCAAAATATAGAAAAATTAAATGATGGCAAAATTAAAAAATATATGATATTTTCTCAATTAGAGTTGGAAATTTTATGCGATTATTTAAAAAAAAATAATATACTACACAGAATTAAAATAGAATATGATAAACATAAAACATATGACGAGTATTTTTTATATGAAGAATATATTTCTATGGATAAAGGAATGTATTTTAATAGAACTGGTTTAGATTATGAGAAAAATAAAATAATGAATATTTTTAATTTATATATTGAAGTGTATAAAGGGTTTACAAATTTATTTGATAAAAAATATTTATACCAAAATTCAGATATAAAAACTAAAATAGAAAAACCTAAGTTTGGAATATATCTATATCCTATTGGAAGGCTTATAAATACAATTGGATCTTCATATTAAAAATATACCGCCAATTCCAAAAAATCAACTATCTCCTTGGACTGAAAATAAAATAGAATCAGATGATAATATATTAATATAAAGATATACTAACAAATATAAATAATATGAATGAACCAATTATAAACTGGACAACTGAATTAGGTTCTAAACTAATTAAAGAGGTTAAAATTGAAATACCACCTTTTATAACTCAAAAACAAAAAATATGTTTAAAATGCAATCAAAAATTTACTTATAAACGAAATGATGAAGATGAAAAATTCTTTCGTCAATTTGCTTCATTAAAAAAAGGGAACTTAAATTTTTGTTTTTATTGTGATGAATTAGATGATAAATTCTCAGGGTGTAAATCATTTGGTAATATCTGTACCTGATATATGAATTACAAGATTAACTTTATCCATTTAGAATACTAATGTAATAAGATAAAAATGTATAATTAATATTTTTTCTTTTTTAATGTTTTATTATTTTTTCTTTTTTTACGTTTGCTTTTTTTATTTTTTCTGTGTCCTCCCTTTTTTACAACACTATTTAATATACTAACAACTTGATTATAAATTTCATCACTATTTGCTATTGTATATCCTTGACTTTTATAATCATTTTTCCATTTATCGCTTTCCTTAGTTATTTCTTTACTATCACATTCCCTCCTAATTTTGTCACAAATTAGGCGTATAAATTTTTCGTTATCATTTATCATATCATTCATTGCCATTTCATCATTTATTAAATGTTTAAAATCTTCTATTAAATCTTCTTGTAAATAACGAACACATTTTTGTTTTAAAAGTTTTTTATCATCAATATCAATATAAAATTTATAATCAGCGTGAAAGTCATAATATAAATCTGGATTCCACCATGGATGATTATTTAGACCCACAAATATAATTGGAATATTTTGTTTTTTAGCATTATCTATATAACTATTAATATATTCTTGATAGGCCACATCATCTATTATATTCCATTCTGTTTCACCATAATATTCTTTTATAAATTCATCCCTCAAATCATCAATATCTTTTACAATTATTTTATTACCATATAAATCTAATAATTTTTTTCCTAAATATGATTTACCTGAACCAGATGCACCTGATATATGTATTATAGGATTAATTTTAACCATTATATAATATAATATAATAAAAAATTGAATTTTTTATTTGGAAAATAGCAATCATTAAATTATTATAATGATGAATATATGAAAGAATATGGTATATGTTATCACTTAAAACATTAATAATCTCCACCACCATTATTACCATTCATCATACAACTGTATTCAAACAATCCAGGTTTTAAGTCGTCTTCTGCTTCTTCTACTTCTTCGTCATCTGAATAATCTTCCAATGGATCTCTCCATTCTTTTATTTTTCTCTCTAATTGCTTAACAAATTCCAAATAAAACATACTTATTTCTTCTTTTATATTTTTGTCAGCAAAATGGACGTCAATACTTATGCTATGGTCTTCATGTTCAACTAAAAATACCAATTCATATTTTGTTTCATTTTCTTTATATTCAATAACACTACCGCAAAATCCTCCACCTTGACCACCATTACCAGTTGCCCAAAGTTCTTGGGTTTCTTTATCGTATATGCTGTCAAATAGTTCTAAACATTCTTTCAAATAATAATTATCTGGTTGCATTTCATCGTTTTTACTAAAATACTTTTTGGAAACAAAATTAAATTTCATTGTTAATAAGTTCTTTGTATTATATATTAATTGTTATTTAGGGTTTAAAACATTTCAATTTTTTTACACCTTTGCACATTTACACCTTTTAACATTTACTACGAAGTGAAACGCCGATTTTTTTATAAAAATTGATTTATAAAAAAAATGAAATAAATTTTCGTTGTATTACAATGCTAATACTAACGTGAGAATGTTTAAAATTATTCAATTAAATGATTTTAGTTATCCTGATAGTTTGGGTCTATTAACAAACAACCCATTGTTCAAAAGTGAAAATTTTGAAAGGACATTAGTAGGCAAAGGTTTAACCGATGTTTTAGATTTAGAAAAGCGTTCAAGTTGGACACATAAATTAACATTTTACATATATACATTTCCTAACGAAGTATCGCAATTTATGGAACAAAATAATATTTTAACTTACAAAGATGGAATGAAATACGCATCTTTTAGATTGATAAAATATGAAGAGGGATCTGCAAAATTATTAAGAACAATTTTATTCATTATATAATTGTATATATTAGTAAGTCTTTACACATTTACACATTTAAACGCCGATATTTATACAAAATAAACATTAATCTGTATGAATATACGTTAAAAATAACTTAAAAATAACTTAAAAGGTTATATATAATTATAATATAATGGAAAAACTTATAAAAAATATAATAGATACTTATAAAAATCCCTTAATTTGGAAATTTAATGGTATAAATGGAAATAGAAAATATATGTATGGAGAATATGATGAATTAAAAGAAACATTTTTTGTTTTTTATAAAAATGATAATGAATATTTTATTGACATAGGTTGTTGTTATGAATATGGAGACAATGATTATGGTCGTTTTGATTTTTTTGGGTATGATTTTGAAATAAAAAGACAAGTTAAATTGAAAACTGATGAAAATAATATTTATAAAAGTTTATTTAAAGAATTAAATTCAATTAGTTATATTTTTGGAAATTATATTGATGATTATGAAATATTGAATGAAAATGGATGGATAGAAGATTATGAAAGCATAATAAAAAAAGACGATAAAATAATTTGGTATGCTATAAACAAAGATTTATTTTTTATTAATAGTGATGAAAAAATAAAATTTATTAATGAATTTATTTTAACATTATAGATAAAAAGTAGGCATTTTACACCCTTGAAGATTTAAAATGGGACATAAATATAAAATTGAAATTGTTTTTTAATTTTATATCATAAAATTAAAAATTAAATAATGAAATATTGTAATCATCAAACAAATATATTTCAAGAAGCAATTAACCATTGTCGATGGAAAAAAACATTACATTCTATTCTTAAACAAATAAATATTGTTAATTATGAAAATAAAACATTTGAAGAAATAATTTTTGAAATTTATAATATTTGTAATAACGTTAAAGGAGTAGGAATACTTACTATTTATGACATAACATCGGCGATATGTAGATATTACAAAATAAATATTGATAAAGTATATATTATTGGTAATGGACCTAAGAGAGCAGTTAAAATTTTAAATATAAAAATAAAAAAACATAAAATAAATGATAAAATTAATTTAAATTTTGTTGATATTATAGATGTAATAAATGCTTTTGATATAAATAATTATGAATTAGATGAAAACATCAGAAACTCTAAAAATGGAGATATATTAGAAACTTATATTTGTAATTGGCAAAAAACAAAATAAATGTCCCATTTTAAATCTTCAATGGTGTAAACTAAACTGGCCCTCAAGTATTATACAATTCTTGGTTAATGTTTATGGATTTTTATGGTGATAATAAAATAAACATAAATATATATGCACTTTCTCATGGTCTCTTTTACAAAGAAGATGAATACGAACCTGATAGAAAATATTTATACAAATATTTAATGAATTTGTTAGTTGATAAAGTGTTTGAAGAATAATTTTATTTATACAGCACTCAATAATTCAATATTTTCGTATTTTGAATTATTGTTATTTTCTTTTACAAATTGTTTTTCATTTAATAATAATCTAATCGTATAAATAGATGTTAATTCTGAATATATTACTTTAAGTATTGCAATGTCTAATTGAGAAATAGTAA
>Ga0194133_10000388_pt1 | contig 92231 bp, 87 predicted proteins | sample TA2KigOf40mmetaG_FD_155448 | JGI IMG/M metagenome (GOLD analysis project Ga0194133, IMG submission 155448) | Freshwater microbial communities from Lake Tanganyika, Tanzania - TA2015055 Kigoma Offshore 40m | ecosystem: Environmental > Aquatic > Freshwater > Lake | place: Tanzania: Lake...
GGGTGAGCTCCTGCTCCAGCTCCTCGAGGGCCACCAGCTCCTGCACCTGCCGGCCCAGGGTGATCTCCTGCTCGTGGGTGAGCAGGGGCACCCGGCCGATGTCCCGCAGGTAGCTGCGCACCAGATCACCACCACCGAGATGGGAGCCATCGGCTGCGGCAACAGGCAGGGAAGGCATGACAGAAGCCGTTACGAAACGATCTTGTTTCGTAAACCTACCACCGATTTGCGAAAGGTCCCAGGACTTCGGAGGTCGACTGGAGAAGCCGGGTGGCGAGGATGCGGCGATGGCTGCTGAACGCCTGCAGAAGCTGATCGCCGCCGCCGGGCTCTGCTCCAGGCGGCGCGCGGAGGACTTGCTGCGGGCTGGCCGGGTGCAGGTGAATGGGCAGGTGGCCCAGCTCGGTGAACGGGCCGACCCCAACCACGACCGGATCGCGATCGATGGCCGGCCCCTGCAGGGCGCGGCCACCCCCCTGCTGCTGCTGCTGAACAAGCCCCCCGGCGTGCTGAGCAGTTGCCGCGATCCCCGCGGCAGACCGACCGTGCTCGACCTGCTGCCCCCCGTCCTGGCCGAAGGCACAGGCCTTCATCCGGTGGGGCGCCTGGATGCGGACAGCCGCGGCGCCCTGCTGCTCACCAATCAGGGAGATCTCACCCTGCGGCTCACCCACCCCCGCTACGGCCACAGCAAGACCTATCGGGTGTGGGTGGAGGGCCAGCCGAGCAATGCCACCCTGCAGCGCTGGGCCGAGGGGGTGCCCCTCGCCGAGGGACCCAGCCTGCCGGTGGCGCTCACGCGGCTGCGCCAGCGGGATCAGCAGACGCTTCTGGAGCTGCGCATGGGGGAGGGACGGAACCGCCAGATCCGCCGCACGGCGGCCCTGCTGGGCCATCCTGTGCTGGATCTGCGCCGGGTGGCGATCGGGCCGCTGCAGCTCGCTGATCTGCCTGAGGGCCAGTGGCGCCACCTCGATCGCCGAGAATGGGAAGCACTGGCCGCCCAGCCCTGAGCCGCACCCCCACCCCCCTGCGCGCCCGCCTCAGCCGCCTCTGGCGGCGGAGCCGAGCTGATGCGGCAACGGCGCCCGAGCGTCCTGTCGACCCTCTCACGGTGGCGGGCCAGCGGCTGCGGCTGCGGCGGGAGGAACGCCAGCTCAGCCTGCGCCAGCTGGCGATGGAAACGCGCATCAGCACAGCGGTGCTCGAAGCCCTGGAGCGTGGCTGGCGCGACCGCCTGCCGGAACCGGCCTACCTGCGCACGATGCTGCCCCTGATCGAGCGCCACCTGGACCTAGAGCCCGGCAGCCTCGAGAGCGTGCTGCCCGCCGAGGAGCTGCGCCGCCAGCAGCCCCGGGCTGGGGGCCTCCTGCAGCGCTTCACCCCCGGCTCGATCGACGTCTTCACCAGCTGGCAGGGCACGGTGCTCTACGGCCTGATCACCCTGGGGCTGATCTATGGCCTGAACCTGCAGCAGCGGCGGCTGGCCAGCGAGGGGCTGCTCACGGTGGCACCGCTCCCCCCGAGCAGCACCCCCGCCGCGCGCCAGGGTCCCCAACCCGCCGGTGAGGCCAAACAGATCCTGCTGGGTCGCTATCCGGAGCTGCGCCCCCTGGAGCAGGCCGCCAGTGGTCAGGGGCTGCGCCTGTGGCGACGGGCCAGCTCGCCGTAGCGCTGCAGGGCACCGTCGAGTTCGGCCATCGGCCGCGGCAGGCGCCAGGTCCAGTTGCCGGGCCCGGTGGTGCCGGGGGTGTTGAACCGGGCTTCATCACCCAGGTCCAGCAGGTCCTGGAGGGGCACCACCACAAGCTCGGCGGCCGTGGCGGAAGCCAGCTCCAGCAGTTGCCAGCCGGGCGCCTGCACCGGCGCCTCGAGGGCCTGCTCCACCCGCCAGCGGCTGTCGCCATCGAGGGACTGCCACCAGCCCAGGGCCGTGGCGTTGTCATGGGTACCGGTGTAGACGACCCAACGCTCACCGCGGATGTTGGCCGGCAGGTAGGGGTTGGCCGGATTGCCGTCAAAGGCGAACTGCAGGATCTTCATTCCGGGCAGGCGGAAGCGATCCCGCAAGGCCTCCACCGGCGGCGTGATCACCCCGAGATCCTCTGCAACCAGGGGCAGGCGCCCAAGGCCGGGTAGGGGACCCGGCAGGAGGCGACCCCGCAGAGCCTCCCGCAGCCACAGGCTCGCGAGCAGGGCCGTGCCAGGGGAGGGGCACCAGCGACCATGCTCGGCGGTGGCATCGCCACCGGGCACGCTCCAGTAGGCCTGCAGGGCCCGGAAGTGATCGAGCCGCAGCAGATCAAAGAGCTCGAGCTGGCGGTTCAGCCGGGCCAGCCACCAGCGAAAGCCGCTCAGCTGGTGACGCCACCAGCGGTACACAGGCGTGCCCCAGAGCTGACCCGTGGCCGAGAAATAGTCCGGGGGCACGCCGCTCTGCTCCCGCAGGCGCCCACGCGAGGCCAGGGAAAACAGCCCTGGACGGCTCCACACATCGGCACTGTCATGGGCGACGTAGAAGGGCAGGTCGCCGAACACCTGCACCCCCTGCTCGCGGGCCTGGCGGCGCAGGTCCTGCCACTGGCGCTGCAGGTGCCACTGCAGCAGGGCCTCCTCCAGCAGCAGGGGGGCCTGCTCGCGCTCCAGGCGGCGCATGGCCGCGCGCCGGCGCAGGGCCAGATCCTCGGGCCACTGCCACCAGGGCTGGCCGCCGTGCAGGCGGCGCAGCACCATAAAGCGGCAGTGGTCGCGCAGCCAGGAGGCCTGGTGGCGCCGCCAGCGGTGAAAGGCGCGCTGGCACTCGGGAGACTGGCGGCTCCAGCCGCGACCCAGGGCCGCGCCGAGGGCCGCGGCCCGCTCAACCTGAAGGCCGGGGTCGAGCCGGCCCGCGCCGCCGCTGGGCAGCTGATCGCGCTCCTCGGGGCTGAGAAACCCCTGCCGCACCAGCCGCTCGGCGTCCAGGAGCCAGGGATTGAGCGCCGAGCCGCTGGGGGAGCTGTAGGGGGAGCCGGTGCCATCGGTGGGGGCGAGGGGCAGCAGCTGCCACACGCTGATGCCGTGGCGGCCGAGCAGGGCCAGCCAGTCGGAAGCAGCCTGGCCGAAGCTGCCGCATCCACCAGCCCCCGGCAGGGCGGTGGGGTGGAGCAGAACCCCGGCTCGCCGCTGGAGTCTGCTCACGCGTCCGGAAGCCGGTAGCGGCTGATGATCTTCTGGGCAAAGGCGGGGATGTGGGCCGCCACCTTCTCCGGATGGTTCCGCCGCAGCCAGAGGGCGTTGCGGGTGAAGTGGGAATCGATCGAGAAGCGGCCGTATTCCAGCCCCTTGGGGCCGAAACGCTCCACGAAGAAACCCACCAGGTTGGCGAGCCAGAGGGGGAGCTTCACCGCCTTGTCGTAGGCCTCGATGCCCTGCTGCACCGCCGCTTTCCGGTCGCCCTGGCTGGTCATCGGCGCCACCTCCAGCTCGCTCTCCACCAGATCGAGCAGCACCTGCCCCTTGGGGTTGCGCACCGTGAGCCATTGGCGGCCAAAGCTGGCGCCCATGTAGCCCACCACCAGGTCGGCGCCGGCGTTGGTGTAGTCGAAGCAGCTCAGGCAGCTGGGGGCAAACACATCCTTGAGCCTGGGCGTGTCGAGCCCGAAGAACGGCACGGTTTCCTCGCGGCCGTCACTGTGGCGGAAGTGGATGCGGAAGTCCTGCATGAACTCGTAGTGCACCACCGTGTCCGGTGAGCTCACCGTGCTCTCCAGGAAGGTCTGCAGGCCGGCTCGCGACACGTTGTCGACGCAGGGCAGGCCCAGCACGTAGAGCTCATCGAGGGGCAGGGTGGGCTGCACGGCGCGCAGGGCCTGGATCTGGCAGCCCACGCCGATCGCCAGCAGCTTGCGGATGCCACTGCCCGGCAACTGCTCCAGCACCTCCAGATTCGGGGAGAGGGTGGGTTTGTTCACCCGGGCGCTGAGCACCTCCTCGGGGGTGCGGGCCAGCCGCGGCACCGGCGTGAAGCGGTCGTCGTCGCTCTGGCCCACGCACAGCACGGCATCCACCAGGCCGGTCTCCAGGGCGCGCACGCCGATGCGGCTCACGATGCCGGTCCATTGGGCCCCTGCAATCGGCTGCTGCAGCCGGGCGGTGAGCATGCGCTGCTGCACCCCGAAATAGAGCTCTTCGTCGTTGTCGAGGTCGCGGCTGCGGCCGTGGGCCTGCTGCTCCATGGCCTCGAAGCGCTGTTCGAGGAAGGCGCAGCTCGATTTCACGTAGGCCACCCAGCGGCTGTCGCACAGCCCGCACTGGCTGCAGAGATCCTTCGCCGGGTACACACTGCCCTTGGTGAGGGGCCGGGCCCGCTCGTGGGGGGCGGGCCCGTGGGGGGCGGGGTCGGCGGAACGGGCGGGGCTGGCGGGCACCGGAAAGAGCCAGACGGCAAGCGGCCTCAACCTATCGGGTGCAACTGCTGCAGGTGGGCCAGAGTGGGCAGCCGTGATGCACGGGTGTGAACAGACCCGCCACCGCCGGATGCCACCCAGCCCGCGTCAACGCCCGACCGCGTCCCAGCCTGCAAAATCCAGCGGCCGTTCCCCGTCGCGGCGGGCGTGGTGGCTGCCGCGTCGCCGCCAGCTGCTGGTGGCGGCCCTGGTTCTCGCGGGCATGGTGGCCGGCGGATCCCTGCTGGATCTGGTCTGGCCCCGGCGCGACCAGGGCGACCAGCAGGCGGGTGGCCCGACGCTGCAGGACCTGGCCAAACCCCCGAACCGGCCGGTGACGCTGCTCCTGATCGGGGTCGACAGCGATCGCCTGGGCGATGCCAGCAACAAGGCCGCCCCGGCCGGCCCCGCCAATGCCGACACCCTGATGCTGCTGCGGGTGAACCCGAGCGGGCCGGTGCAGGTGCTGCAGCTGCCCACCAACGTGGCCGTGCAGCTGCCCGGCCAGCAGCGTCCCCAGGCCCTCGCCAGCCTCTACCGCAGTGGCGGTCCAGCCCTGGTGGCGGATGCGGTGCGGGATCTGGCGGGCCTGCCGGCCGGCAAGCCCGACCGCTACCTGGTGATGAACCGGGGATCGCTGCGGGCCCTGGTCGACGGGCTGGGGCTGGTGGAGGTGAACCCCAGCCGCACCATGCGCTACCGCGACAAGAGCCAGAACCTCACCATCGACCTGCAGACCGGCCTCCAGCGTCTGCGCGCCAATCAGGTGGAGCAGCTGGTGCGCTGGCGGGATCCCGAGCGTCCCCTCGAGAGCCGACTGACCAACCAGGAGGAGGTGGCTCGGGGACTGCAGCGGGAACTGGCCCTCAGCCAGCCCGAGCTCAACCTCGCCGATCTGGTGGCCAAGCTGCAGGGGCAGGTGGAGACCAACCTCAGCCGCACGGAAACCCTCGGCCTCCTGGTGGCGGCGCTCGCTCCGGATCGTGAGCTGAGCTTCACCACCCTGCCGCTGGAGCCCCCGAGCGACCAGGCCACCGCCAGCGACAAGGGCCCTGGCAAGGTCGCTCAGCTGCTCGAACGGGTCGAGACCCTGCCTGATCTGTTCTGGGCGGAGCCGGCCACCCCCGCCCCCTAGACCAGGGGCGCTTCCTCGAGATGGGACCGCAGGCCTGCCCAGCGCAGGGCCACGGCCTGGCGCAGGGCCAGGCCCAGCTCCCGGTCTCCGCCGGAGGTCAGGGGGCCCAGCCACGGCAGGCCATCACGGCGGCGAGCCTGGGGATCCCAGCTGCCCCCCCACTGCACCAGCCCGAGGCAGGGCACCTGCCACTGCTGCAGCAGGGCGGCCAGGGCGGCAGGCAGACCGGTCTCCAGCTGCTCGCCATCGAGCAGCAGCAGCACGGGCTGACGCCAGGCCCCCAGGGCCGCAGCCCAGTGCCGCCCGTCGGCCAGGGGCTGGCCGGGATCGCGGGGCAGGGGGGCCAGAACCGGCTCCTCCCCGGCCCGAGCCGTGAGCGCCTCCAGGGCCCCATCGGGACACAGTGGCTGCAGGGGCTCCAGCAGCCGCATCCCCAGGGCCTGGGCCAGCGACGGCGCCACCTGGGCCTGCAGACCGGCCACCGCCGGCTGGAGCCCGCCAGCCACCAGCACCAGGGCCGGAGGGGCGTTGGTCAAGACGGCTCCGCGAAGCGTCATGGTTGTTTGCACTCGAGAGACCGGCTCGCTTCTACGATCAGGCTTCAGCCGACGCGCCCGCGCCCGCCGTGACCAGTTTCCTCACCGCCGATCGGCTGGCTCAGGCAGGCCATTCAGCGGAGCACGCAGCGGGAGCCAGCCACGACACCCGCCGCCTGAGGCTCTTCAGCGGCACCTCCAACCAGGACCTGGCCCGGGAGATCGGTGCCTACCTGGGCGTGCCCGATGGCCCACGGGTGATCAAGCGCTTTGCCGACGGCGAGACCTACATCCAGATCCAGGAATCGATCCGCGGCTGCGACGTCTTCCTGATCCAGCCCACCTGCGCTCCGGTCAACGACCACCTGATGGAGCTGCTGATCATGGTCGACGCCTGCAAGCGGGCCTCAGCCCGTCAGGTGACGGCCGTGATCCCTTACTACGGCTACGCCCGCGCCGACAGAAAGACCGCCGGCCGCGAATCGATCACCGCCAAGCTGGTGGCCAACCTGCTCACCATGAGCGGTGTCGACCGGGTGCTGGCCATGGACCTGCACTCCTCCCAGATCCAGGGTTACTTCGACATCCCCTGCGATCACATCTACGGCTCACCGGTGCTGGTCGACTACCTGGGCACCCGCGACCTAGGCGAGGTGGTGGTGGTGTCACCGGACGTGGGCGGGGTGGCCCGGGCCCGGGCCTTCGCCAAGCAGATGAACGATGCGCCCCTGGCGATTATCGACAAGCGCCGCTCGGCCCACAACGTGGCGGAGAGCCTCACCGTGATCGGCGATGTGGCCGGCAAGACCGCCGTTCTGATCGACGACATGATCGACACCGGAGGCACCATCTGCCAGGGCGCCCGCCTGCTGCGCCGCAGCGGTGCCGCCCGGGTGCTCTGCTGCGCCACCCACGCCGTCTTTTCCCCCCCTGCCATTGAGCGGCTGTCGGAGCCGGGCCTGTTCGAGGAGGTGGTGGTCACCAACTCCATTCCCCTGGCGGAAGACCGCCACTTCCCCCAGTTGCGGGTGCTCTCGGTGGCCAACATGCTCGGCGAGGCCATCTGGCGTATCCACGAGGAGAGCTCGGTGAGCTCGATGTTCCGCTGACGCCGCCTCGTCCGCTGACACCACCGGCTGCGGCCAGCCAACGCACTCCCCTGCAGCGCTTCGCCCGGTTGAAGGCCTGGCTGCCCGCCGGGGTGAATGTGCTGCTGGCCGGCCTGCTCGGGGCCCTGCCCCTGGTGCCTGGTGCGGGCCAGGCGCGCCAACCCGGCACTGCAGCACCCGTGCGGCGGATTGGCGTGTGGCTCACCAACAGTCCCAGCCCCCTCTACTACCAGCCAGGGCGGATCGATCGGGCCGTGGCCGAGCTGGCGACGGCGGGCTTCACCACCCTCTACCCGAACGTATGGAGCCGGGGCGCCACCTTCCACCGCAGCCGCTGGGCGCCGATCGAGCCGGCCCTGGCCCAGGCCAACCCTGGCTTTGATCCCATCTGCCACATGACCCGGGCAGCCCAGCGCCGGGGCATGGAGGTGATCCCCTGGTTTGAGTACGGCCTGATGGAGCCGGCAGAGGCGGAGGTGGTGCGCCAGCGGCCCGAGTGGGTGCTGGCCAAGCGGGACGGCAGCACCGGCTACCCGATGCACGGCCGCACGATGGTGTGGCTCAACCCCGCCCATCCAGGGGTGCGTGAGCGGTTCATCGGCCTGATCAGCGAGATCGTGCAGCGCTGCGGCGTGGATGGAATCCAGCTTGACGACCACTTCGCCTGGCCGGTGGAGCTGGGCTACGACGCCTACACCCGCAACCTCTACCGGCAGGACACAGGCCGGGAACCACCGGCGGACCCCAACGACCGGTTCTGGATGCGCTGGCGCCGCCAACAGCTCACGGCGCTGCTGCGGGAGCTGCGGGCCTCCCTGCGCCGCCTGGACGACCAGGCGGCAGCCCAGGCGGCAGCGCGGGGGAAGCCCCGGCCCCATCCCACCCTGGTGAGCCTCTCCCCCGGCCCCTTCCGCTTCGCCTACAACACCTGGCTCCAGGACTGGGAGCTCTGGGCCGTCGGCGGCCTGGTCGACGACCTGATCGTGCAGAACTACGCCTATTCCGTGGCCGGATTCGCGAAGGATCTCAACCAGCCCGCCCTGGTGAAGGCGAGCAGCTGGGGCATGCCGGTGGAGATCGGCATCCTGGCGGGCTTCGGCGGCCGCACGCCCGACATGGCCACCCTTTCGGAGAAGGTGCGGCTGGCCATGGCCCGCGGCCATGGCGTCATCTACTTCTACTGGGAGGGGCTATGGGGCCTGCATGCGGGCCGCGAGGGGGCGGCGGCCCGCCAGGCCGCCTTCCGCCAGCTGCATGGGCAGGTGAAACGCCAGGGGGGCCGCAGCCCAGACCCACCGCCACCACCCGCCCTCCCCTGAGGGCCGAGACCCCCGTGGAGCGGCTGAGGGAGCCCGGTTCAGCGATCCCCCAGGCAGAGGGTCACCACCTCGCGGGTGTTGGCGGAGAGCTCGGCACCGGCCAGCTGCTCGAGGGCAGCGTGCATGGCCGCCGAACGGGCAGGGCCATAGCTGCGCCAGCGACTGAAGACCTTGGCCAGGCGGGAGGCCGTGATCGGGTTGCGGCGATCGACCGCGGCGATCTGCTCTGCCATGAAGCGGTAGCCCGAGCCATCGGCGGCATGGAACACCGGCGGGTTGGCCGCCAGGCCGCCGAGCACGGCCCGCACTGAGTTCGGCGCCATCGGGTCGTAGCGCGGGTGCTCCAGCAGGCGGGCCACCCGCGCCAGGCCATCCGCCAGGGGAGCGCTGGCCTCCATCGCGAACCAGGCATCCAGGATCACCGGCCGGTGCTGCCAGCGGCCATAGAAAGCCGCCATTGCCGCCTCCCGCTCAGGACCGGCCAGGGGTTGCAGGGCGCGCAGACCTGCGCGCGCCAGGGTCATCGAGGGGCCTTCCACCGCCGCGCGTGCCGCGGCCAGCACTGCGGCATCGCCGGCGGCCGCGCGCCAGCCCCAGATCACCCCCGTGAGGCGGCGGGCACCATCACCATCGGGCCAGGCCCGCGGCCAGCCATCGCGGCATCGCTCCAACGCCAGGGTGAGGGGCTCGGCCAGGGCCACGCCGAAGCGGCGCTGCAGCTGCTGCTGGGCGGCGAACAGGGCTGGCGGATCGGGCTCCAGCCCCGCGGCCACGGCCCCATCCTCCAGTTCGGCCAGACCGGGCAGGCCGAGCAGGGCACTGCGGCTGGCATCGGAGAGGGAGGGGTCGGCCAGAATCCGACGGATCGCATCGATCAGCGCCGCTTCCAGCGGGCCCGCCGCAAGGTCCTCGCCGGAGCCGTCGGCAGCGGCACGGGCGAGCAGCGCCTGGCGCCAGAGCTCCTGGCCCGCATCCCAGCGGGAGAAGGGATCCGGATCGGCCGCCAGCAGGTGCACCAGTTCGGCGGTGGGACGGCCCAGCTCCAGCTTCACCGGGGCCGAAAAGTGGCGGAGCAAGGAGAGGGCCGGCGGATGGTGCTGGCGGGGCAGGCCCACCAGGCGCAGGTGCTGCTCAGGCTGGTCGATCACCAGCAGACGGGTGCCGGTGGGGTGATCCATGGCCGGCGCGGGTTCCCCCTCGAGCTGCACGGCCAGGGGATCACCCGCCTGGCCGAGCAGCCCGAGGGCCAGGGGAATCACCAGGGGCTGCTTTTCGCTCTGGCCGGGCGTGGGCGGAGTGTGCTGGCGGATCTGCAGCTCCAGCACGCCGGTCTCCCCATCCCAGTGCCTTTGCACTTGCAGCACCGGTGTGCCGGCCTGGTGATACCAGCGACGGAACTGGGCGAATGCGAAGCGAGGGGCCCTGGGGTCGGCGGCCCAGGCCTGCTGGGCTGCATCCTCCATCGCCTGCACGAAATCGGCACAGGTGGCCGCCGAGCCATCGTGGCGGCTCACGTACAGCGCCATACCTCGCATGAACGCCTCCTCCCCCAGCAGGGTGTGGAGCATGCGGATCACCTCCGACCCCTTTTCGTAGATCGTGGTGGTGTAAAAGTTATCGATCGCCTGATAGGCATCAGGCTGCACCGGATGGGCGGTGGGGCCGGCATCTTCCCGGAACTGGGTGTTGCGCAGCAGGGCCACATTCTCGATGCGGTTGAGGGCCGCCCCGTGCAGGTCCTCGGTGAAACTCTGGTCCCGGAAGACCGTCAACCCCTCCTTCAGCGACAGCTGGAACCAGTCGCGACAGGTAATGCGGTTGCCGGTCCAGTTGTGGAAGTACTCATGGGCGATCACACTCTCGATACGCTCAAGCTCCGCATCGGTGGCGGTTTCCGCATCGGCGAGCACCAGCTTGGAGTTGAAGATATTGAGGCTCTTGTTCTCCATCGCGCCCATGTTGAAATGGCGCACCGCCACGATGTTGTATTCATCGAGGTCGTATTCCAGGCCGTAGCGCTGCTCATCCCATGCCATCGCCCGCTTGAGGGAGGCCATGGCATGGGCGGTGTAGGGGGCGTCACCCGGCTCCACGTGCAGGCGCAACTGCACCGTGCGGCCACTGCGGGTGGTGAACGGGTCGCGCACTTCCTCCAGCTGCCCAGCCACCAGGGCAAAGAGATAGGAGGGCTTGGGAAAGGGGTCATCCCACACCGCGAAGTGACGGGCCGCCCCCGTGGCCGGATCGGGGGGCAAGGGGCCGGTCTCGATGCAATTACCATTGCTGAGCAGCACCGGGCAGCTGGCCTGATCGGCCTCGATCCGCACCCGGAAGCGGCTGAGCAGGTCGGGCCGATCGGGATGGAAGGTGATGCGGCGGAACCCCTCGGCCTCGCACTGGGTGGTGAACAGGCCCCCACTCACGTAGAGCCCCTCGAGGGTGCTGTTGGTTTCCGGATGGATCCGCACCCGGCTCTCCAGCACGAAGGGGCGGGAGGGCGGGACCGGGATCACCAAGCGCTCGGACTCCAGCGCGTAGGCCTCCGCCCCCAGGGATTCCCCATCGAGGCGCAGTTCCAGCAGCTCCAGATCCACCCCCTGCAGCACCAGGGGGCCAGGCCCGTCGGCCGCGGGATTGGGCTGGAAGGCCAGGCGGGCCGTCACCTCACTGCCCTCGGCACCGAGCGCCACCAGCAGATCCGTGCGTTCCAGGAGCTGGGGAGCAGGGCGGTAGTCAGCCAAACGCACCGTGTTGGTCATCGCGCAGGAGTGGCGGGAGTGGAGGTGGGGGTAGAGGTGGGGCGGGCCGGAGCAGGCCTGGGCGTCCGGCCTGGCGCGGCGGCACCGGAAGCCCCCTGCGGAGCGCGCCCTGGCGGGGCGGCAGGTGAGGGTTCGGCCCGCTCCAGGGCTGCCTGCACGTCCTTGAGCACCCCGGGTGGCACCTGGTTCGGGCAGATCTCCACTGCAGCGAGCACGGCGGAATTGAACGTCCCCCTGCGCAGGTCCTCCAGAGTCAGGGGCCGCTGCGACACCACCGCGATCACGCGGCCGTGCTGGTCCTGAATCACCTGGGCGATGGTCTCACCGGCAATGGCTGCAGCCTTGTCGAACTCCACCCCCGCCGCCCGGGCGATGCACACGTTCACCCCGGCCATGCGGGTGTAGAGGGCCATATCGGCCTCCGTGGCAGGCGTCGGGGCGGCCAGAGCGGCCAGACCAGGCAGCAGCAGGGCCGCCACAAGCAGCCCCGGGGGCAGAGCAGAGGAAACGAACCCTCGGCACCGCGGAGGCGGTGAGAACAGCGACACCAACAGCGGCTTCAGATCAGCCCATGCTGCTGCATCAGCACTGGAGCGCGGCGCCCGCCTCCTCAACCCGGATCTCATGGTGGGTTTCGGCCAGCTCGAGCACCCCGTCCTTCCAGGAGTAGATCGAGCGGGCCCGGTAGCGGTCCTGATCGATCAGGCGGATGTGTTCCAGGATGTCCCACTCCTGGTAGTGGGACTCGAAGATCACCTCGTGCTCATCCACCTGGCGGATCTGGCTCTTGGTGGGGCTGCCGCACAGATACCCACGGCTGCGCCGCAGCTGGTGGCCACAGAGGAAGGCCTCCATCGTGCCGGTGGGCACGAAGCGGGGCTTGAGGGCAAAGAAATCGAACTCCTGCTCCGGCCACCAGGTGAAGCGGTAGGCCGCCTCCCCCTCGATCGGCTCGGAAAAGCTCTCCAGCCGCAGCATCATGTCAACCCGCAGGGCCTCGCCATCGGCGAAGAAGTAGAGGCGGCGGGAACGCCAGAGGCCGAGGTTGCGGGAAAACCAACGCCGGAGGTTGCTGTCGAGCTGAATGCGGCTGGAGGGCGACGCGGCGCTCTGCTGCAGGGAAACCCGCGGCTCCAGGGATCGATCAGAACTGAGGGTCATGGTCGCCCGGCTCCTGGATTGCCCAGAAGGGCGCATGCGATGCCCTTGTCATAGCGAGGCTGGCCCGTTCTGCCCATTTCCCCATAACGTGGGGGGGTGCGTGCCTCCCTCTCCGTCGCCAGTGGGCCCGACCCGGAGCGGCCTCGACCTGAAGCGGCCCTCGCCGGGCCCCAGCCGGCTGACCTGGGCGGCCTGGGAGCGCGCGAGGAACGCCAGGGCCTGAAGCTCCTGCTGGTGGCCGCGAACCATCACCTGGCCAGCCCCGATCTGCGCAACCTCTTCCAGTTGCTCAAAGCGGAAGACGTGGGCTTCTCCGTGACCCTGGAGGTGGCCGATCCAGCCCGGCAGCCGGAACTGCTGGAGCTCCACCGTCTGGTGGCCACCCCCGCCCTGGTGAAGCTCTCACCCCTGCCCAAGCAGGTGTTTGCCGGCAACGCCATCACCCAGAAACTGCGCAGCTGGCTGCCGCGCTGGCAGCAGCAGGAAGTGGTCACCGACCTGGGCATGAGCCTGCAGCCGGTGGAGATCGACGGCAGCCGCACCAGGCGGGAACTGCAGCTGGAGGACCAGCTGCTCGTGCTCCGCCAGGAGAACGAAACCCTGGCCGAGCGCCTGGGGGTGCAGGAGCGGCTGCTGCGCATGGTGGCCCACGAGCTGCGCACCCCGCTCACCGCTGCGAAACTGGCGCTCCAGAGCCATGAGCTGGGCCAGATCGACGTCCTGCGCTTCCAGGACGTGCTCAAGCGCCGGCTCAACGACATCGAGGCCCTCTCCCAGGATCTGCTGGAGGTGGGCACCACCCGCTGGGAGGCCCTGTTCAACCCCCAGCGCCTCAATCTGGGCACGGTGGCGGCCGAAACGATTCTGGAGCTGGAGAAACTCTGGGTTGGCCGGGAGCTGCGCCTGGTCACCGACATTCCCGCCGACCTGCCCGACGTCTACGCCGACGGGCGACGCATGCGCCAGGTGCTGCTCAACCTGCTGGAGAACGCCCTGAAGTACACGCCGGATGGGGGGGAGGTGAGCCTCACCCTGCTGCACCGCACCAGCCAATGGGTGCAGGTGAGCGTGTGCGACAGCGGTCCCGGGATTCCTGAGCCGGAGCAGCAGCGCATCTTCCAGGACCGGGTCCGCCTGCCCCAGACCTCCCAGACCACCTCGGGCTACGGCGTGGGCCTCTCGGTGTGCCGGCGGATCGCCGAGGTGCACGGTGGGCGCATCTGGGTGGTGTCCGAGCCCGGAGAGGGTGCCTGCTTCCACGTCACCGTGCCGGTGTGGACCGGCCAGGGCCAACCCGCCTTGACGAAGGGACACCCTGACCCGTAGCTTCCATTCATCGGCGCAACGGCCCAGATCTCCGGTCTGGTCCTGGGTTTGCGACCTTCCTGTCAGTCCCGGAAGCGGGTCAAACAGAAGGGTCTAAAATCACGTCGTGGCCTCGCCCCCATCGTCTAGAGGCCTAGGACACCTCCCTTTCACGGAGGCGACAGGGGTTCGAATCCCCTTGGGGGTATGAAACAAATGAATTTCAAGCTGAGAAGCTTGGGATCATTTTTTGATTGCGAACAATCAGTCGGCAATCCATCCTGAGCCAAGGCCAGAAGCTGGCACAGGTGGGCTCTTTCCAACTGATGGCGGTTGGATCGCAGTTTGCTGACCACGGCCGTTGATCAGGGCACCTGAATCGCGTTCAGGGTTTTGAGCTCACGGGAAAACCGCTCGGCTGTCTGCTGGCCTCTCAGCGGCCCAGTTGCGTTGCCCGGCGCATGGCTTCCTGCTGCACACCCCGCAGGTTGCTGGCCAGGTCCTGCTGCAGCCGCTGCTCGATCAGCCCGATCGGCATGCCCGGTTTGCCCTGCACCACCAGCGCATAGAGCAGCCGTGTGCTGCTGGAGTCGCTGTCGACGCGCCACACGCCGTCAAAACGCCGGAAGTCGCCGCTGCGCAGTTCGAAGCGCAACTCCCCGGCCTCGCGATCCTCCTCCAGCTCCAGCTCCACCCGGGCACTGAAGCGCAACCCACAGAACTGCTGGGTGCCCACCTGCTCGAGCCCCACCCTGTTTCCCCGGCGCCAGAGGAGGCGGGAGCTGGCCAGGTTGGGGATGAAGCGGCTGAGGTGGGCGTAATCGGTGAGCACGGCCCATAGCCAGTCGGGTTCGAGGGCCAGCCGCAGCTGCACCGCCAGACGGCGCGCCCCCTGCTCAAGCCGCTCCATCTCCTGCTGGATGGTGTCGAGACTGCAGCTGGCCGTCGCGAACAGGCGGGCCGGATCCCCAAGCCCATCCGGTGCGGTCAGCCCGTCATCGCCGTGCTCGAGGGTGTCTTGCTCGCGGGACGGCTGAAAGAGGGTGAGCGGCGCCAAGGACGAATTCAACCTTGTGTGCTGGGCGACAACTTAACCGCGCCGAGCCGGGTACGGCTATCCGTGCACGTTCCCTATGATCAGCCGGATTTTCCGGGAAGTCAGCTGCCATGCGTGTTGCAACGGGTCGTGCCACCCAGTCCGATAGCCGCATGTTCACCGTGGTGGTTGAGGGCTTCGGGATCGGCCAGCAACGCCAGGTCGAACGCACCTTCACGGTGCCCTTCAGCCAACTGCAGCCGACGATGCAGACGATCGCCCAACAAGGTGGTCGCATCACAGCCATGAAGGCCGCCGGCAGCCTGGCCGCCGACAGTGCCCCAGCCAACCCCAATGCAGCGGTCGAGGCCCCGGCCCAGCCCGCTGCTCCCCAGCCCGCCGCCAAGCCCGCCGTGTCCCACGCCGCTGTTCCTGTCAACACCTACAAGCCGAAAGACCCCTTCATCGGCACCGTCACCGAGAACTACAGCCTGGTGGGCGAAGGGGCCATCGGCCGGGTGAACCACATCACCTTCGACCTGAGCGGTGGTGACCCCCAGCTCCAGTACGTGGAAGGCCAGAGCATCGGCATCATCCCCGAGGGCACCGATGCCAACGGCAAGCCCCACAAGCTGCGCCTCTACTCGATCGCCAGCACCCGCCACGGCGACAACATGGCGGGCAAAACCGTGTCGCTGTGCGTGCGCCAGCTCCAGTACGAGAAAGATGGCGAGACCATCAACGGCGTCTGCTCCACCTACCTCTGCGACATCGAACCGGGCGCGGAGGTGAAGATCACCGGCCCGGTGGGCAAGGAAATGCTCCTGCCCGACGACGAGGAGGCCAACGTGATCATGCTGGCCACCGGCACCGGCATCGCGCCGATGCGCACCTACCTGCGCCGCATGTTCGAGCCGGCCGAGCGGGAGACGAACGGCTGGACCTTCCGCGGCAAGGCCTGGCTGTTCATGGGCGCCCCCAAGACTCCCAACCTGCTCTACGACGCCGACTTCGAGCACTACCAGCGCGAGTTCCCCGACAACTTCCGCTACACGAAGGCGATCAGCCGCGAGCAGGAGAACGCCAGGGGCGGCCGGATGTACATCCAGGACCGGGTGCTGGAGCATGCCGATGAGATCTTCGCGATGATCGAAAACCCCAAGACCCACGTCTACATGTGCGGTCTGAAGGGCATGGAGCCCGGTATCGACGAGGCGATGACCACCGCCGCCGCCGCCAAGGGCCTCAACTGGGCCGAATTGCGTCCCCAGCTCAAGAAGGCCGAGCGCTGGCACGTGGAGACCTACTGAGCAGCACGGCCCGCCCTGCCGTCAACGATCAGCCCGCCTTCGGCGGGCTTTTTTTTGTTTCGCTCACACAACCATCACAAACGCCGCCAGGCCCTAGGAGCCACCGCCCGGCCCCGTTAAACCGGAAGCATCCGCGGATTTCGGATGGACGCCGTTCTCACCAACCCCCTGCGGGTGGGCCTGCGGCAGGAGCGGGTGATTCCGCCCCAGTGCATCGTGATCTTCGGGGCCAGCGGCGACCTCACCCACCGCAAGCTGATCCCGGCCCTGTTCGAACTGCACCGCCAGCGCCGGCTTCCCAGTGAATTCGCCGTGCTCGGCTGTGCTCGCCGGCCCTGGAGCGACGCCGACTTCCGCAGCCGGATGGAGGAGGCCCTGGCCGACACCATCGCCAGCGACCCCCAGGCCTGGGAGTGCTTCGAGGCGGGCCTCTTCTATGAGCCCGCCGACCTGTCGGACCCGGCCTCAATCGTGCGCCTCGGCCATCGGCTCGACAGCATCGATCGCCTGCGGGCCACCCGCGGGAACCGCACGTTCTATCTCTCGGTCTCCCCCACCTTCTACGGCAGCGGCACCCGCGCCCTGGCGGCCGCGGGCCTGCTGGCCGACAGCGAGCGCAGCCGGGTGGTGATCGAGAAGCCCTTCGGCACCGACTACGCCAGCGCCCAGACCCTCAACAAGGTGGTGCAGAGCTGCGCCAAGGAAAATCAGATCTTCCGCATCGACCACTATCTCGGCAAGGAGACGGTGCAGAACATCCTGGTGCTGCGCTTCGCCAACACGATCTTCGAGCCGGTGTGGAACCGGAATTACATCGCCAACGTGCAGATCACCGCCGCCGAGACGGTGGGGGTGGAGGAGCGGGCCGGCTACTACGAAAGCAGTGGGGCTCTGCGCGACATGGTGCAGAACCACCTCACCCAGATCCTCGCCCTCACCGCCATGGAGCCCCCGGGTCGCTTCGACGCCGAGGCGATTCGCAACGAGAAGGCCAAGGTGCTGCAGGCCGCACGCCTGGCCAACGAGAGTGAGCCCTGGAAATGCTGCGTGCGCGGGCAGTACGGCGCCGGCGGCAGCAGTGTCAGCCCGATTCCCGGCTACCGCCAGGAGCCGGGGGTGGATCCGAACAGCACCACCGAGACCTATGTGGCCACCAAGCTGTTCATCGACAACTGGCGCTGGCAGGGGGTGCCCTTCTATGTGCGTACCGGCAAGCGCCTGCCCAAGCGTCTCAGCGAGGTGGTGCTCACCTTCCGGGAAGCGCCCGTGCACCTGTTTGACGCGGCCGGCGGCGCCCCCACTCCCAACCAGCTGATCCTCAGGATCCAGCCGGATGAGGGGGCCAACATCCGCTTCGAGGTGAAGGCTCCGGGCTCCGGCATGCGCAGCCGCCCGGTCGACATGGCCTTCAGCTACGACGAGAGCTTCGGCGAGCCCAGCGACGAGGGCTACGTGCGCCTGCTCGCCGACGCCATGCTCGGCGATCCCACCCTGTTCACCCGCAGCGACGAGGTGGAGGCAGCCTGGCGCCTCTACACCCCCCTGCTGGAGCTGATCGAGGACGCCCCCTGGCAACTGCCCGTGCAGCCCTACGAGGCCCGCACCTGGGGCCCGGCCGCCGCCGACTCCCTGCTCGCCGATGACGGCCTGGTCTGGCGCCGCCCCTGAGCCCCTGCCCTCGCTTTCCGTCCTGCTTCCAGTCTCCCGCCCGCCTCGCCATGTCTGCCCAACTCACCCTGCAGGCCCCCACCGCCCTCCCGCCGCGGGAGGTGCCCAGCTACCTGGAACGCCTTTGGGGGGAAGGGCTGCAGCATTCCACTGGCGCCGCCACCTTCACGCTGGTGGTGTATGAGGCGTCGTGGCTGCAGCAGCAGCTGATCCGCACCGGCCGCGCCAGCGGACCGCTCACCGGCCTGCTGGAGGACGACCTGATCGCGGCCGCCAAGCTGGCGGTGCCTGAGCTGGGACTGCCCCTGAGCACCGCCGTGATGGACCAGCGCCTGGCCTGGCAGCTGGGCCAGCAGCCGGGCGCAGCTGCAGCGGAAGACCAGCGCGGCCAGTTCGTGGATGCGGCGATCAGCGCCCACATGCCCCGGCGGCTGATCACCCTGGCCCCCACCCTCAACCATGCCCAGCCGCTGGAGACCCTGGTGGCGGCCTACTGCCCCCTGCCCGAGGAGGGGGGTGGCGGCGCTGCCTGCGGCGACGTGGTGGTGCTGCGGGGCGGCCGGCAGGCCCTGCGCGACAACCTGGCGATGGTGCAGCCCCTGATCGCCGCCGACCTGCCCTGCTGGGTGTGGTGGAACAGCAGCCTGGATGAGGCGCCCGACCTGCTGGAGGCCCTGGCACCGGCCCCGCGGCGGCTGGTGGTCGACAGCTCCCTGGGCCAGCCCCGGCGCTGCATCGACCTGCTGGTGGAGCGCATCGCCGCCGGCCAGGCCGTGAACGACCTCAACTGGCTGCGGCTGCGCACCTGGCGGGAATCCCTGGCGATGGTCTTCGATCCGCCGGCCCGGCGCGATGCCCTGGCCAGCGTGGTGCAGCTCGACATCGACGTGGAGGGCGACCACCCGCTCAAGGGGCTGCTGCTGGCCGCCTGGATCGCCGACCGCCTGGGCTGGCAGCTGCAGGAGTCGTATCCCGTGGAGACCGATGGCATGGGCCCGGGAATCGGCGCCAGCTTCCAGCGCTCCGATGGACAGGCGGTGCAGTTCCGCCTGATGCCGGTACCGGTGGGCAGCCCCAAGATCCATCCCGGGGCCCTGGTGGGACTGCGCCTGATCTGCGCGCCCGCCGGCCGCCCCCCGCTGTGCGTGATTCTCTGCTCGGAATCGGGGGGCTGCATGCGCCTGGAAGCCGGGGGCATGGCCTCGATGGAGCTGGCGGAGGACGTGGTGCCCCTGCCCAACGAGAGCGAGGAGAAGGAGCTGGCCCGCCTGCTCTCGGGCGGCCACGACACCACCAACCCCCTGCTGGCGGCTGCCGCACCGATCGCCGCCCGGCTGCTGCCGCCCCAGCCTTGAGCGAGCTGGGGTTGGTCAGGGGTTGAGGCCTGGCAAGCTGCCCCCATGGCCTGCCTGATCGCCGCGCCCTGCAGTGGCAGTGGCAAGACCCTGCTCAGTCTCAGCCTGGCCGCCCTGGCCCGGCGCCGCGGCCTGCGGCTGCAGCCCTTCAAGGTGGGGCCGGACTACCTCGACCCCCAGCTGCTCAGCCGGGTGAGCGGCCTGCCCTGCCGCAACCTCGATCCCCTGCTCTGCGGCGAGGACTGGGTGGCGCGCAGCTTCGCCTGGCATGGCAGCCGCGCCGACCTCGCCCTGGTGGAAGGGGTGATGGGGCTCTTCGACGGCCGTGGACCCAGCAGTGAGGGCAGTTCGGCGGCGGTGGCCGCCCAGCTGGGGCTGCCGGTGGTGCTGGTGGTGGAGGCGTCCCGCCAGGCCGGCTCCCTGGCGGCCCTGGTGCGCGGCTTCCGCGACCACGGCCCCCCGGCCGTGGCGCTGGCGGGCGTGGTGCTCAACCGGGTGGGCAGCCCTCGCCACCGGGCCCTGCTCGCCGAAGCCCTCGATGCCATCGACGTGCCCCTGCTGGGGGTGCTCCCCAGCGATCCCGCCCTGGAGCTGCCCTCCCGGCACCTGGGGCTGCTGCCCCCGGGCGAGATCACCGATCTGAGCGACCGCAGCGAGCAGTGGGCCAACCTGGCCGAGCGCCACCTCGATCTCGGGCTGCTCTGGCCCCTGCTCGCGCCACCCGCCGCCGCCGACCCGGCGGCCCGCTGCGATCCGATCCAGCACCTGGTGGCCAGCCTGCCGCCCACCGCTGCCGCCTGCGGCCCGCCCCTGCCGATCGCCGTGGCCAGCGATGCGGCCTTCCACTTCCGCTACCCGGAGGCCACTGAGCTGCTGCAGGCCTGCGGTCTGGAGCCGGTGGCCTGGAGCCCGCTGGCCGATGAACCCCTGCCGCCAGGCCATGCCGCCGTGCTGCTGCCCGGCGGCTATCCGGAACTGCACGCCGCCCAGCTGGCCGCCAGCCGCCGGAGCCTGGACTCCCTGGCCGAGGCAGCCCACGGCGGGCTGCCGGTGGTGGCCGAGTGCGGCGGGCTGTTGCTGCTCGGCGAGCAGCTCAGCGACCTGGCCGGCCGGCCCCACCCCATGGCAGGGGTGCTGCCCTTCCGGGCCGCCCGGGGAGAGCTGAGCCTGGGCTACCGGCAGGCCACCGCCCTGGGCGATGGCCTGTTGGTGCGCCGCGGCGAACAACTCTGGGGCCACGAATTCCATCGCTGGCAACTCCAAGCTGTGGGCAGCACCCCAGGGCTGTGGCAGGTTGAGGGCTGGGGAAGCCCGCCACGACCGGAAGGATGGATAACGCCGAACGTGCACGCCAGCTGGCTGCATCTCCACTGGGCTGGATGCCCGGTGATTCCCTCTCGCCTGGCCGCCGCAGCAAGGCGCGCCGCGCCGCGGCCAACGAACGGCGCTTTCTCCAACCCAGCGACCCCCGCCAACCCGGCAGCTGCGAGCGCTGGCGCCTGATCGTGAGTGGCCAGGTGCAGGGGGTGGGCTACCGGGCCGCCTGCTGCGGCAAGGCCCGGGAACTGGGCCTGGCGGGTTGGGTGCGCAACCTGGCCGACGGTCGGGTGGAGGTGCAGGCTGAGGGCAATGCCCTCCAACTGGGCGAACTGCGCCTCTGGTGCGAGCGCGGACCGGCGACCGCCCAGGTGAGCGGCGTGGCCGTGAGCCAGCTGGGGAGCAGCGGCGAGGATTGGTTCGAAATCCGTCGCTGATCCTCCTTCCGCATGCAGCACATGCTGGCCGAACTCGCCGCCTTCGGACTGGCGGTGGGGTTCTCCCCCCTGCACATCGCCCTGCTGCTCCTGCTGCTCCTGGGCCCGAATCCCCTGCGCCGGGGGTGCTGGTTTGTGGCCGGCTGGCTGCTCACCACCGCAGGAGCGGTGGCCCTGCTGCTCACCGTGGGCCATGGCCTGGTGCTCACCATGGCCAAGGGCAGCGGCCACCGCACCGGCCTCGACCTGCTCGCCGCCGGGGCCCTGCTGGGGCTGGGCCTCAAGGAACTGCTCACCCGCGAAGAAGAGGGCACCCCACCCGGCTGGACCGACAAGCTCGAGCGCTTCTGCGCCATGCCCCTCCCCCTGCTCCTGGGGGTGAGTGCGGCCATCGAACTGGCCAGCCCCGACGATCTGTTTCTGCTCGCCAAGACCGCCGGCAGCCTGCTGGAGGCGGGCCTGGGCCGGGGGGCTGAAGTGCTCGGCGCTGCCGTCTTCAGCCTGGTGAGCGGCCTGCTGCTGCTGGTGCCCCTGCTCGCCCTGCTCCTGCTGGGTGCCGAGCGGGTGCAGCCGCTGCTGCGCAGCGGCAAGCAGTGGCTCTTCGCCCGCGGCGACCTGCTGGTGGGACTGGTGAGCATCGGCCTGGCGGCCTATCTGGGCTGGCAGGGCATCGAGGGCCTGCAGCTGGGCCTGGGTGCCTGAGGGCTAGCCCTCCCCCTCCCGCAGCCAGGCCTCCCAGATCGGCAGGTCGTCCTGGGGGGAGCGGCCCGCCATCAGGGTGACGGCGGTGCGGGCCCGGCTCACCGCCACATACACGAGCTGGCGGCGCAGCAGCGGGTCCTGGGGCCAGAACACATCGGCATCGACGAACACCTCGCCGAAGGTGCTGCCCTGGCTGCGGTGCACCGTGAGCACGGCAGCGGGGCCGAGGGAGGCAAAGGCATCGCGCACCAGGAAGAACCGCCGCCAGAGGGCCTTGGCGGCGCTCTTCTCCGCCGCCCGGGCCGCGCTGCGCAGCCGCGCCTGCACGGCATCGAGCCGGGCGCGCGCTGGGGTGCCCAGGGGCGGCAGCAGGCGCAGCTGCAGGTTGCCCTCCCCCACCTCCACCGTGGCGGTGAGGGTGTCGATCACCGGCACGGCCATCGCGCCCTCCAGCAGATCGCCGGTGAGGTCGGCAGGCGCCACGCCGAAATCAGCCAGATCACAGCGCTCGGGCTGCACATCCCGCACCACCAGCTCCCGGTTGGAGCCGAGCACCATGTCGGGCTCTTCGGCCATCTCCTCCCCCTGGCGGCAGGCGGGCGCCATCACCGCCGCCCGGGTGATCAGCACCTCCCCCGGCAACACGGGCATCTGGTCGGCCATGGCCCCGTGCAGGGCCCTCCGTGCGATCGGCACCAACTGCTCGAGCGAGCGATTGGTGTAGCAGAGGATGCGGGCCAGATCGGGGTTGTCGGTCTCGGCGCTGCGGCGCAGGGCGGCCTGGGCCTGCTCCAGCCAGGCGCTTCGCGGCAGCACCGCCACCTGGCCAGCGGCCGCCCGCACCGGCGCCAGCGGCGGCGGTGGCCGGCAGGGCAGCGCCTGCTCCCGGATGCCCTGGGCGAGCCGCAGCACCGGTCCCTGGTGGCGCACCACCTCCTTCAGCACCGCCGTCACGGCCCGGCCCATGCCGAACACCGGGCTGCTGGCCTCCCCCACCGGCGGCAGCTGGGCCGGATCGCCCACGAACACCAGACGGGTGGCGAAGGGATGGGCGCAGCGCAGGCTGATCTCCAGCAGCTGGGAGTCGACCATCGAGGCCTCATCGATCAGCACCAGGCCCAGGTGTTCCAGGGCCAGGGCGGTCTGCTCGGTTTCCTCGCAGCGCTCCAGATCCCCCTGGCGACGCAGTTTCAGCCGCAGCAGCCGGTGAATGGTGGAGGGATACCAGGTGGGGCTGAGGGCCGCCGCCGCCAGCTGGCTGCGCAGCACCCCCACCGCCTTGTGGGTGGGGGCCACCACCGTCCAGCAGAGGCCGGCCCCCTCCGCCAGGGCCAGCAGGCGGGTGGAGAGGAAGGTCTTGCCGGTGCCGGCGTAGCCCTGCAACACGAAAGGCCGGCCGTCGGCAGGGGCCGCCAGCCAGGTGGCGAAGGCCTGGGCAGCCGCCCGCTGGTCGGCGGTGAGGGTGGAGGGGGCGGGAGGAGAAGAAATGGTTGAGGGTCTGGGGCAGGGTCCTGGTTTGGACCGTTTGCGCACGTAGCTTGCCGCTCTGCCGCCCCGTGCCGATGGCATCCGATCGCTGGGATGCCCTGCTCAACGACTCCACCTGGTATGTGCCGGCGGCGAATCTGCTGGCCTACCGCCTCGACGCGGACAGCCCCGAACGGCCCATCCCCGCCGCCGACCAGACGATCTGGTCAATCCCGGAGGCCGAAGGGGGCCGGTTCACCGGGCAGTCGGTGGCCAAGATCGTGGATGCCAGCGGAGCGGTGACCCGGTCACGGGCCTCCATGGACGGGGTGGTGACCCGCAGCGGCCAGGCGCGGATCGTCTTCACCACCGCCGCCGGCACCACGATCACCGGCATCGGCCAGGTGCGGCGGGTGAATGGCGAGCAGGCGATGGAGATGCAGATGATCACCGGCGGGAACGGTGCCTTCACCACCCACTGGGCCTACATGCTGCCCCTCACATCCGCCACGGAACCGCCGGATCCCCGCACGGACCAGGGCGACCAGCGCACCTATCGCTCCGGGACCTACCGCTGGCTGCGGGGCACCAGCTGGAGCCTGACGCCCCGCGACGGAGACCGGCAACAGGCCCGCGGTCGCTTCGCGATCACGGGCTACCGCAACGGTTATTTCTGGAGGGAAGGAACCCGGGGCAGGGGCAACCGCAGCTTCCAGGTGCTGGGGTCGATCACCCCGGAGGGCAATCTCTTCTTCAATGCCATCGGCGAGGCGCGCTTCCAGCTGCGCATCTCCCAGGGGGCCTGCTCACGGGTGGACGGCGGCAGGCCAGCGCCAGGCTGCGGCCCCACAGCGATGCGACGGGTCAACTCAAGCAACCCCTGCTGCTGGAGCGGATCACCGCTGGATCCCGACCCGCCAAGGGCCGCCGCGATGCGCTCACCGGCCTCGTCGATGCGGGGATCACCCGCAGCCAGCGGCTGTCCGGCGCCGGCCGCCAGGATCCCCCGCTGGGCGACGCGGCAAGACCCCTGCGCATCAGCACGGGCCCCCACGGCAGGGGGGCGCTCGCCCTGGAGGACAGGCAGGCGCCCTGGCTGGCGCCGGGCTCGCTGCCGCCTGCCACCGGAGCGCAGCGGGGCGATCGGGCACTGGCCGGCGGCGGTGAGGTGCTGGCCAGCCTGGGGAGAGGATGGCCCTGGCCAGCCTGGGGAGAGGATGGCCCTGGCCAGCGGATTTCAGCCTGAGCGCCTAAGCCAGGCCGAGCCAGTGCTGGGCCAGCTGCACGGGTGAACCCACCCACACCAGCCCGGGCAACGCCACAGCCGGCCCCATCAGGCTGCCGATCAGCACCTCCAGGCGGGTGTGGCCCAGGTTCTGCTTGAGGGGCTTAGCGGGGGGCTCCCCCGCCACCAGGCCGCCACCATCGGCCACCAGGGCATTCACCCGTTCGGCGGTGAGGCCGGCGGCCCGCCGCACCCCAGAGGCGTCGTAGAGCACCACGAAGCAGAGCACCGCCGCCAGGGCGAAGAGGGGGTCGTCGAAGCCCAGCTGCCAGCCCAGGGCTGCGGTGGTGCCGGTCATCAGGGCGGAGTGGCTGGAGGGCATGCCGCCGGTTTCGATCAACACCTTCGGGTTCCAGCGGCGATACACGGCCAGCTCGATCACCAGCTTTGAGAGCTGGGCCGTCCCGCAGGCGGCCAACCCCCACCAGAGGGCCCCGTTGTCGGCAATGGCGAGCAACACCCGGGCGAGATCAGGCGATTCGGTGCCGCTCATCGATCGCGGCTCGTGATGTAGTCGGCCAGGGCGAGCAGGGGTGCCGCCTTCAGGGCCCCATCAGCGCCCTGGGCGTAGGGAGCCAGGGCCGCCTTGGCCTCCGCCACCAGGGCATCGGCCCGCTGGCGCGATTCCTCCAGGCCCAGGAGCTTGGGGTAGGTGGTTTTATCGGCGGTGAGATCCTTGCCAGCGGTCTTGCCGAGCACCTCGCTGCTGGCGGTCACATCCAGGATGTCGTCGATGATCTGAAAGGCCAGGCCGATGCCCCGGGCGTAGGTGCGCAGGGCCTCCAGCAGGGCCTCGGAGGCGCCGGCGATCAGGGCACCGCTGAGCACGCAGGCCCGCAGCAGGGCACCGGTCTTGTGCAGGTGGATGTATTCGAGTGTCTCGAGGTCCACGTCCTTGCCCTCGCACTCCAGGTCCACCACCTGGCCGCCCACCAGGCCGGGGGCGCCGGAGGCCAGGCTCAGTTCCCCCACCACCGCCAGCAGGCGCTCGGCCGGCACCCCGGGGCTGCGCAGGGCCACCATCTCGAAGGCGCGGGTGAGCAGGGCATCACCGGCCAGGATCGCGTTGGCCTCGCCATACACCTTGTGGTTGGTGGGGCGGCCGCGGCGCAGGTCGTCGTTGTCCATGGCCGGCAGGTCGTCATGGATCAGCGACATGGTGTGCACCATCTCCAGCGCCACCGCCGTGGGCATGGCCTGCTCACGCGTGCCGCCGGCCAGTTCGCACGCGGCCAGGCAGAGGATCGGCCGCAAGCGCTTGCCACCCGCCAGCAGCGAGTAGCGCATCGCGTCGCGAAGGCTCTCGGGACGCTCCGGGCCCAGGGAGCCATCCAGGGCCGCCTCCACCTGCAGCCGGGCGGCCTCCAGGTAGGCGGCGAAGTCGAAGAAGGAGGCTGCGCCCGCGGAGGCGCTGTCTGGTCCGGTCACCGCCGCGGTCATGCCGATCGGGTTGCTGGCCGGCATTCTCTCAGGCAACCCCCTGGCCGCCCGGCTCGGGCCAGCCCAGGGGCCCCGCAAGCCAGAAGACCAGGCACGTAAAAACATTTACGCTGACAGGACCAGGTCTCGCCCGTCCAGCTGCCCAAGGCGTCCCGTCCCATCGTCGACAGGCTGACCGGCCAGGGGCTTGAGGTGTTCCAACGCCGGGGATCGGCCTATGCCCTGCTGGAGGGTCCGCTCACCTGGAGGGATGCGCGCCGCAAGGCCAGGCGCCTGGGTGGTGATCTGGTGACCATCCAAGGGCCGGGAGAGAACGACTTCATCACCCGCAGATTCGAGCCCCTGGCGGCAGACGACTGCGGCCTGTGGATCGGCCTGAATTCCATCAAGGATCCCAGCAGATTCCAATGGAGCGATGGTTCCGCTTCCCGGTATCGCCACTGGGTGAAGGCGGGCGTGCCGGGCTACAGGGACGGGATGCCCAGTGAGGACCCGGCTCGCAGGTTCGTGCACATCTATTTCAACCCTGCTGCCCGGGGCTACTGGAAAAATTCCGACAACACCTATCACGATGTCGTGTTGGGCGGAGGCATCGCCGAATTCGTGCTCTGAACCCCGCCCATCGCAGGAGAGCCAGGGTCCAGGCAGCACCCGCAGGCCCTCCAGGTGATTTAGATGTTCACTACAAACAGCTGACGGGTCAGACCAGCCTGCACACCCTGGGTGGGTGTGATGGGTTCAGAACCATCGCCCCAGCTTCCCTGCCGGCAGCGGCTCCAGGCGCTCCCGGCCCCCTGGCACCACCTGTACCGCTGACGCCACAGGCAGCGGCCCCGGACAACTGGCTGGCCTTTCTCCAGACCCAGGTGCTGCCGATCGTGATCAACCTGATCGGCGCTCTGGCGATCCTGCTGGTGGGCTGGCTGGTGGCCGGAGTGGTGGCCAGCACCTGCCGGCGCGTGCTGCGCCGAACCCGCCTGGATCGCCTGGTGAACGGCGGGCCGGAGAGCAGCAGCCCTGGCTTCTCGCTGGAACGCTGGATCGCCACCTTGATCTTCTGGGTGATCCTGGTGCTGGCGGTGGTGGCGGCACTGAACGTGCTCAACCTCGCCACCGTTTCCGAACCGCTCAACCAGTTCCTCAACCAGATCTTCGCCTTCCTGCCCAAGCTCGGCGCCGCAGCGGTGCTGGCAGCCGTGGGCTGGCTGGTCGCGAGTCTGGGCCGCTCGGCGGTGCGCCGCAGCAACCAGCTGCTGCGCTTTGAGGAGCGCTTCATCGACGACGACGACCACGGCCAGCACCTGCTGGTGAGCGAAACCCTGGCCAACCTTCTCTATTGGCTGGTGCTGCTGTTCTTCCTGCCACTGGTGCTCAACGCCCTCAACCTGGGCGGCCAACTGGCACCGGTGGCCAACCTGCTGAGCGACCTACTGGCGGCACTCCCACGGCTGATCAAGGCCGGCGCCATCGCCGCGGTGGGCTGGTTCATCGCCCGCAGCGTGGGACGGATCGTGCGCCAGCTCGCGAGCTCCGCCGGCGGCGACCAGCTGGGCGTCAGCTTCGGTTTGCGAGCCGATAACGGTCAGGGGCTGTCATGGCTGCTGGGCACGATCACCTATGTGCTGCTGCTGATCCCCACCGCCACGGCCGCCCTGGAGACCCTGGCGATCTCGGCCATCTCCCAGCCCGCCACGGCCATGCTCAACCGGGTGATGGGAAGCCTGCCCCAGGTGTTCACCGCTGCCGTGATCCTGGTGGCGGCGGTGGCCATCGGCCGCTTCGTGGGCGAGCAGGTGGCCCAGATCCTCGAGGGCTTCGGCTTCGATCGGGTGTTCGCCTGGCTGGGCTTTGAAACCCGCGGCCAGAGCGTCAGTGACGCTGCAGAGGCCAGCTTCGCCGGCCCCGGCCGGCGCCGCCCCTCGGAACTGGTGGGCGTGGTGGTGATGGTGGGGATCCTGCTGTTCGCCCTGGTGGCCGCCACCGATGTGCTGGGCCTGCCGGCCCTCACGGCAGTGGTGACGGGCCTGTTGACCATCTTCGCCCAGGTGCTGGCGGGGCTTCTGGTGTTCGGTGTGGGCCTCTACCTGGCCAACCTGGCGGCCGGGCTGCTGCGCAGCTCCGGCAGTCAGCAAGGGGCCCTGCTGGCGCAGATCTCGCGGGTGGCCATCGTCGCCTTCAGCGGCGCCATGGCCCTGCGCCAGATAGGCGTTGCCCCCGACATCGTGAACCTGGCCTTCGGCCTGCTCCTGGGGGCCATCGCCGTGGCGGGGGCCCTGGCCTTCGGCCTGGGCGGCCGTGATGTGGCTGCGGAGCAATGGCGGGCCTGGATGGAGGACTTCCGCCAGCGGCGCTGAAGGCGATCAGCGCAGCGCGGGGGAGGACCGTTCAGGGCACCAGATCCCCCAGATCGTGCTCCACACCATGGCGGCGGCACCAGGCCACCACGGTGTTCACCAGCAGCATGGTCACGGTCATCGGCCCCACCCCGCCGGGCACGGGGCTGATGGCACTGGCGATCGGCTCCACCTCCTCAAAGCGCACATCGCCGCAGAAGCCGGTGTCGGTGCGGTGGATGCCCACGTCCACCACCACGGCACCCGGCTGCACGTGCTCGGCGCCGATCATGCGCGGCCGTCCGGCGGCCACCACCAGCACCTCGGCCTGGCGGGTGAGGGCGGCCAGATCGGCGGTGCGCGAGTGGGCCACGCTCACGGTGGCGTTGGCGGCCTGCAGCATCAGGGCCATCGGCTGGCCCACCAGGATGCTGCGGCCCACCACCACCGCCCGCTTGCCGGCCAGCTCCACGCCGGCCGCGGCCAGCAGGGCCATCACGCCGGCGGGGGTGCAACTGCGCGGACCCGGTTCTCCCTTGAGCAGCCGGCCCAGGTTGAGGCTATGCAGCCCGTCGGCGTCCTTCTCCGGATCGATCGCCAGCAGCAGCGGCCCCTCATCGAGGCCGGCGGGCAGGGGCAGCTGCAGCAGGATGCCGTCGCAGGTGGGGTCGGCGTTGAGACGCTGCACCGCTGCGAGCACCTCGGCGGCAGGGGCGGCGGCGGGCAGATGGGCCCCCAGGCTGGTGATGCCCACCCGGCCGCAGGCCTTCTCCTTGTTGGCCACATACACGCCGCTGGCGGGGTCGTCGCCGACCCGCAGCACCGCCAGGCCAGGCGGCCGGCCGATGGCGGCCTGTCGGCCGGCGATCGTGGTGCGAAGGCGCTCTTCAATCGCGGCGGCGAGCTGTTTGCCGTCGAGACGCGTGGCCATGCGGGGGGTGGGGGCTGATCCCCAGCTTGCCCTGGCCGGATGCGGCTAGCTTGCTCCCATGCAGTGGCGTTGGCTGCGAACCCGGTGGCGACAGGTGCTGCGGGCCGAACGCCCCCGGCAGACCCTGGCCTGCTGGCGCGGCCAGGACACCGCAGCGGTGCTGCTGGTCTGCGGCCTGCTGGCCCTGCTGGCGAGCTGGCCCTGGCTGGTGGAGCCGAACCTGCGGCCGGGCATGACAGCGCCCTTCACGGTGCGGGCGCCCCGCAGCGCCACGGTGGTCGACAGCACAGCCCTGGAGCAGCGCCGCCAGCAGATGCTGCCGCGCACCACGGTGCAGGTGGTCGACGAGCAGGCCAGCAGCCTGCTGCGCCAGCGCCTGGACAGCGACCTCCAGGCCATCGGGGCCCAGGCCGACCGCCGTGACGCCCTCGTGGAGCCGGTGCGGATCACCGAGGCGGAGCGCACCTGGCTGCGGCAGCTCTCGCCGGCGGGGCGCACGGCCTGGGAACGGGAGGTGCGCCAGGCCCAGCTGCGCATGCTCACCCAGGGCCTGGCCCCGGGGGTGGCCGAGGGCCAGCTGCTGCAGGCCGCCACCCTGCAACTGGAAAACCAGCCCGAGCCGGCCCGGGCCCTGGGGGCGCGCGTGCTGGTGCATGCGATGGAGGGAGGCTCGAACCTGCGCAGCGATCCGGCCCTCAGCCAGCGGCGCATCGAGGCCCTGATCAGCCAGCAGGGGATCCCCACCATCGCTGTGAAGGCCGGCGATCTGGTGGTGGAGCAGGGGGAGCGCATCAGCCCCCAAGCCTTCGACGTGCTCGATTACTTCGGCCTGGTGAACCGCCGGCCGCGCCCCCTCGCCTGGACGGGTCACTTCCTGGAGGGGCTGGGGGTGTGCGCGGCCCTGCTGCTGCTGCTGCGCCGCTGGCGACCCAGCCTCGAACCCCGCCAGGCACTGCTGGCCCTGGCCGCCCTCCTGGTGGTGCAGGGGGTGACGCTCTGGCTGGGACCGCTCTCCAGCCCGATCCTGCTGCTGGTGCCGCCGGCCCTGCTGCTGGCCCAGGGGCTGGGATCGAGCTGCGGCCTGGCCTGGCTGGCGGCCGCCAGCCTGCTCTGGCCCCTGCCGCTCACCGGCAGCGTGGACTTGCGCCTGCTGGTGGCGGCTCTCGCCGGGGCCCTGGCGGCGATGGCGGCCGACCGGCAGCGCAGCCGGGCCGGCCTGCTCCAGCTGGCGGTGCTGCTGCCGGCGCTCACCGTGCTGCTGCAGTGGCTGCTGCTGCAGGGGCGCGGGCTGCCCGGCCAGCTCGACCTGCTCGGCGAGGGGTTGATGCTGGCGGGCCTGCTGATGCTGGGCCTGCTGCTGGCACCACTGGTGGAGACGTTCTTCGGGCTGCTCACCCGGGCCCGCTTGCTGGAACTGGCCGACCTGGAGCGCCCCCTGCTGCGGCGGCTCTCCTGCGAGGCGCCAGGCACCTTCGAGCACACCCTGATGATCGCCGGGCTGGCGGAGGAGGGGGCCCGCAGCATCGGAGCCGACGTGGATCTGGTGCGCACCGGGGCCCTGTATCACGACGTGGGCAAGTTGCACGGGCCCCAGTGGTTCATCGAGAACCAGGAGGGCGGCGACAACCCCCACGACGCCCTCAACGATCCCGATGCCAGTGCCGCCATCCTCCAGGCGCACGTGGATGAGGGCCTGAAGCTGGCCCGGCGCTACCGCCTGCCCCGCCCCCTGGCCGACTTCATCCCCGAGCACCAGGGCACCCTGAAGATGGGCTACTTCCTGCACCAGGCCCGCGAGCGGGATCCGGCGGTGCCCGAGGAGCACTTCCGCTACCGGGGGCCCACGCCCCGCAGCCCGGAGACGGCGATCCTGATGCTCGCCGATGGCTGCGAGGCAGCGTTGCGCTCCTTGCCGCCGGGCACCACCGAGCTGGAGGCGCGCGCGATGGTGCGCCGCATACTCGAAGCGCGCCAGCACGATGGCCAGCTGGCCAGCAGCGGCATCAGCCGGGCGGAACTGGAGTTGCTGATCCGGGCCTTTGTGCGCGTGTGGAAGCGGATGCGCCACCGCCGCATCCCCTATCCGATCCCGGCCCGCAAGGCCTTCAGCGCCTGAGCTGGGCGGCCAGCAGGCGATAGGCCGCCTGGCGCTGGTACCAGAGGTCGAGGTCGCCGCCGGCATCGGGATGCCACTGGCGCAGCTGCCGGCGCCAGTGGGCGCGGATCTCGGCCCAGGGGGTGCCCGGCACCAGGCCGAGCATGGCCCAGGCCCAGTGGTGCGGGTCGCGGGCGGCAGCGGCCACCACCAGCGGCCGGTGGCGCGGGACGGGCCGGGGAGCCGGCTGCCCAACCCGGCGCTGGGGTGGCCGCGGGGCCCGGTGGGGCGCCGCGGCGGCGTGGGGCCACCGCAGCAACCAGCGGAGTCCGTGCCAGAGGGCGCCGCCCAGAAACAGGGTGCCCGCGATGGCCAGCAGGGCCGGAACCCAGGCCATGGCGCGGCCGTCAGCCGCCAACTGGCTGTTGCCCAGCTGCTCATGGCGCGCCACCGCCAGCTCCATCAGGCGCGCCACCAGCAGGGCCAGGGTCCAGGCCCCCAGGCCCAGGGCCAGGCGCCGCCCAACCCGCAGCTCGGGCCGCGGCGGGCGCAGGGCTGGGCGGGCCGTGGGCCGTGGCAAGGGCGCCAGCGCGAGTGGGTCGCACCCTAGGCAGGTTGGCGGGTGCCGGCTTGGCCATTGGCAAGCGCGTGCATCAGGCCCAGGATGCGGGGGTCGGCACACGAATCACCCCGGCCACGCGGATGGGTCGCCTCAGGTTCAGCCAGCTGCAGGCTCAGCTCCAGCCGGCCTGGAGCCGGATCCACCAGGCCCAGGGGCCGGATGTGGACGTGTTGATGGTGCCATCGCTGTCGATGGACCAGGGCCAGATCGATCTGGTGACCGGGGCGCACCACTACGAGGAGCGCCAGCTCTTCTCCCTGATCCGTCTGCGGGATCCGGGCGTGCGCATGGTGTACGTCACCAGCAAGGCCCTGGGGGAGCTGGTGGTGGATGCGGTGCTGGAGCTGCTGCCCGGCGTGCCCACCTCCCACGCCCGCCGCCGCCTGCACCTGCTCGATACCGACGACGCCTCCAACCGTCCGCTCACGGCCAAGCTGCTGGAGCGGCCGGCCCTGCTGGGGCGGATCGGCGAGCTGCTGCGACCGGGGCGCAGCTTCATCAGCTGCTTCGTGGTGAGCGATCTGGAGCGAGAGCTCTCGGAGCGGCTGCAGGTGCCGCTGCTGGGCTGTGATCCCGCCCTGGCCTACTGGGGCAGCAAGGCCGGCAGCCGCGAGCTGTTTGCCCGCTGCGGCGTGCCCCATCCCCCCGGCAGCGCCCTGGTGCACAGCCTCGACGACCTCACCGAGGCCTGCGCCGCCCTGTGGGAAGCCCACCCAGACCTCAGCCAGCTGGTGGTGAAGCTGAACGAGGGGTTCAGCGGCGAGGGCAATGCACCGCTCCCCCTGGAGCCCCTGGAGCTGGCCGGTCGCTCGGCGGCGGAGCGGCGCCGCTGCCTGCGCCAGGCCCTCGAGGGGCTGCCGATGCCCTCCCCCAGCTGGCGGGAGCAGCTCGCCCAGCAGGGGGCCCTGGCGGAAGCCTGGCTCAGCGGCGGTGAGGCCTGCACCTCGCCCAGCGTGCAGGGCACGATCCACCCCGGATCCGCCGGCCAACCGGGGGAGGTGGAGGTGCTCTCCACCCACGAGCAGGTGCTGGGGGGGCCGAGCGGCCAGACCTACCTGGGCTGCCGCTGCCCGGCCGACGCGCCCTACCGGGCCGAGCTGATGCGCCACGGCCAGGCGGTGGGCGAGGCCCTGGCGGCCGCCGGTGCCCTGGAGCGCTACGCCGTGGACTTCATCGCCCGCCGCTTCGGCGACCGCTGGGACGTGCAGGCGATCGAGGTGAACCTGCGCCAGGGGGGCACCACCCATCCCTTCATGGCCCTGAGCGCCATCACCAGCGGGGCCACCGATGGGGCCGACGGCCTCTACCGCTCCGCCAGCGGCGCCCCCCTCTACTACCGCGCAACCGACAACCTCCAGCATCCGGGGTTGCGGGGGCTGCTGCCGGTCGACTTGATCGACATCGTGGCCGAGGCGGGTCTGCACTACGACCCGGCCCAGCTGCGGGGCAGCGTGTTTCATCTGCTGGGCTGCCTTTCGGAATTCGGCAAGCTGGGGATGACCTGCATCGGCCGCAGCCCGGAGGAGGCCGAGGCGGTGTATGCCGCCACCGAGCGGGAGCTGCTGCGGGGGGCCAGCCGTCTCACAGGCGATTGACAGCCATGCCCGGGGCAGGTTTGGTTGGTGGTGAACCTTTGCCCGACCGCCAACGGATGGCCGAGCGCGCTCCCCGCTCCACCCAACGCGCCCAGGCCCGCGCCCAGGCCAGGGCAGAGGCACTGGCGGTGCTCGGCCTGGCGGTGATGCCCCACACCCGCCAGGAGCTGCACGCGGCCCTGCAGGCCAGCAACCCGCAACTGCTGGGTTGGGGCGACCGGGAGCTGGAGGCCTACCGGCAGCTGTGGCAGGTGCTGCCCCCGGAGAGTGAGTGGCTCCGGCAAGGCGCCGAGGGGGCCCAGGGCGGCCAGAGGGTGGCGTGATGGCCCGACGCCCCACCCCCGCGCTGCTGTTCGCCCTGGGGCTCGCCACCAGCCTGCCCCTGCTGGGCAGCTGTGGCGGACGGCAGCAGGAGCGGCAGGCTGAGCGCGAACGGCAGGAGCAACAGGCCCGCGAGGCGGCCGGCAGCCGCCAGCTGGATGCCCAGGTGAGCCGCTGCAAGAGCCAGCAAGAGAAGCTCCAGCAGCTGGCCGACCAGCTGGCCAGCACCCAGGGGGCCCTGAGCCGCCTGGCCCAGCGGGGCTACAGCCCGACGCCCCGCCCCCAGGCCCCCGATCCCAGCGTGCTGGAGCGCTACACGATCAGCGATCAGGAGCTGGAGCTGGAGCGTCACCAGGAAGCCCTGCGGGCCTGGAACGCCAAGGAAGCCGCCCGCCGCCAGCGCTGGCAGGCCGATCTCGCCTCCGAGCGGGCGGCCCTCAACCGCCGGCTGAGCAGCACCCGCGAGCAGATGGCCGCCCTCAACCCGGCCGTGATCCGCGACAACGCCGTGCAGAGCGAGGCCCTGGCCACCTACCTGGCCTGCGACCGACAGGAGCTGGCCCAGGCCCCCGCCGATGGCCAGGCCGCCGCGAGCGGCCAAGCACCCGTCAGCTCCAGCGGCGCTGATGCCAGTGCCAGGCGTCCGTGAGGATGGTGGTGAGGCTGGAGCGCTGGGGCTGCCAGCCCAGCTCATCCGCGGCCTTGCCAGCATCAGCCACCAGCTCGGCCGGGTCGCCGGGCCGGCGGGGGCCATCGATCACCGTGAGCGTGCGGCCGGTGATCGCCCGGGCGGCCTTAATCACCTGCTGCACGGAATAGCCACTGCCGGTGCCGAGGTTGTAGATCAGCGGCGTGGCGGCCGAGGGAGCGGCCCGCAGAGCCCGCAGGCCGAGCACGTGGGCCTCGGCCAGGTCGCTCACGTGGATGTAATCCCGGATGCAGGTGCCATCGGCGGTGGGGTAGTCGCGGCCGAACACGGTGATCGCCTCCCGCCGACCGGCCAGGGCCTCGAGCACCAGGGGAATTAGGTGGGTTTCCGGGGTGTGATCTTCCCCGAGATCCCCGGCCGGATGGGCACCGGCGGCATTGAAGTAGCGGAAGATCACGCTGGGCTGGCCGTAGGCGGCCGCGAAGTCGGTGAGCAGCTGCTCCACCATCCACTTGCTGCGGCCGTAGGGGTTGATCGGTTGCTGGGGAGTGCTCTCGCGGATCGGGATCTCGTGGGCGGCGGGAATGCCGTAGGTGGCACAGGTGGAGCTGAACACCAGCGGGATGGGGGCGCCACGGCGCTGGCTCTCGGCATGGAGCGCCTCCAGCAGCACCAGGGTGTCGCCGAGATTGTTGCGGTAGTAGCGGGCCGGATCCTCCACGCTCTCACCCACGTAGGCGTAAGCGGCGAAGTGCAGCACGGCCTGCACCGGCCCCGCCGGCAGCTGGGGATGGCTGCCATCGAGGAGGGCATCGAGCAGGCCCCGCTCCCCCAGCTGCCCCACCACCAGTGGCACCCGTAACACCTCCTCAGCGATGGCGCGGTGGCCGTACACCAGGTTGTCGAGCACAAGCACGGCCTCGCCGCTGGCCTGCAGGGCCCGCACGGTGTGGCTGCCGATGTAGCCGGCGCCGCCGGTGACGAGGATGGTCATGGCCTGCAACTGCTGGGCGGAAGTCTGGCGCAGGGCCTCCACTCCGCTCACCCCGGCAGCGCTTTCAGGCGCGGCCGTTGTAACTCTTCTGCTCGATCAGGGCGCTGCCACTCAACTGGTTGATCGCCTGCTTGATCGCTGAACGGCGGTCGTTGAGGCGATACACCCGCTGGGCCAGGGCCACAAATGCAGGGCCAAAATCGGCCCGTTGATCACAATCACGGATCGCATCTTCCACCTGCCAGAGCTGGCCGTTCACCTCCGCCAGCTGCTGCTGCAGATCGGCGGGCACCGCGGCGGCCAGGGGCTGGAACTCCTGCAGCAGCAAGGCATGCTCCCGGTTCACGTGCTCCAGGGGCTCCCCCGAGAGGTGGCGCTGTTTCAGCTCAAGGATGGTGAGCTTGTCGACGAGCTCCCCCACCGAAACGGGAATCCTGAGCATGGCGGCATCAGAGGTGCTCGGATCGGAGCCTAGGCGGAATACATTGCCCGAAACCCGCAGCGTTGCTGAAACCCATGGCTGGTCGCACCGCCCTGATCACCGGCATCACCGGTCAAGACGGCTCCTACCTGGCGGAGCTGCTGCTGGAGAAGGGCTATGCGGTGCATGGCATCAAGCGCCGCGCCAGCAGCTTCAACACGGCGCGCATCGACCACCTCTACCAGGACCCCCACGAGCACGATCCGCGGCTGGTGCTGCACTACGGCGACTTAACAGACAGCACCAACCTGATCCGGATCATCCAGCAAGTGCAACCGGATGAGATCTACAACCTGGGCGCCCAGAGCCATGTGGCGGTGAGCTTCGAGGCGCCGGAATACACCGCCAATTCCGATGCGCTCGGCACCCTGCGCATCCTCGAGGCCGTGCGCATGCTGGGGCTCACTCAGAAAACGCGCATCTACCAGGCCAGCACCAGTGAGCTCTACGGGCTGGTGCAGGAGATTCCGCAGAAGGAGAGCACGCCCTTCTATCCGCGCAGCCCCTATGGGGTGGCGAAGCTCTACGCCTACTGGATCACGGTGAACTACCGCGAGGCCTACGGCATGTATGCCTGCAATGGCATCCTTTTCAACCACGAATCGCCGCGGCGCGGCGAGACGTTCGTGACGCGCAAGATCACTCGAGGGTTGGCGCGGATCAATGAGGGGCTCGACGACTGCCTCTACATGGGCAACCTCGATTCCCTGCGCGACTGGGGCCACGCCCGCGACTACGTGGAGATGCAGTGGCGGATGCTGCAGCAGGAGAGCCCGGAAGACTTCGTGATCGCCACCGGTCGGCAGGAATCGGTGCGCCGCTTCATTGAGCTCACTGCGCTGGAGCTGGGCTGGGGCTCGATCCAGTGGGAAGGCGAGGGCATCCACGAGATCGGCCGCCGCAGCACGGGCGAGGTGGTGGTGCGCATCGATCCCCGCTATTTCCGCCCGGCGGAAGTGGCAACTCTCCTCGGCGATCCCACCAAGGCCCGCGAGAAGCTGGGCTGGACGCCTACCACCACCCTGGAAGAGCTGGTGGCCGAGATGGTGGCGGCCGACCGGGAGGAAGCGCGCAAGGAGGCAATCCTGCGGCTCAAGGGCTTCAACGTGGTGGGCTCGATGGAAAACCCACCCACCAATCCTCAGGCGGTGGCTCAGACGCAGGAGAAGCAGGGCTGATGAAGGCGCCCCTGATCACCCCGGCCGACCGCATCTTTGTGGCCGGCCACCGCGGCATGGCCGGCAGTGCGATCTGCAGGGCGCTGCAGCGCGCGGGCCATGGCGATACCTCCCAGGGCGGAGCCTTGCTCACCGCCACGCGCCAGGACCTGGATCTGCTCAACCTTGACGCGGTGCAGCACTGGTTCGCCGAGCACCGCCCCACCGTCGTGGTGCTGGCTGCGGCCAAGGTGGGAGGGATTGCAGCCAACAACACCTACCCAGCCGATTTTTTACTGGACAACCTCAAAATCCAGACCCATGTGATCGAAACGGCCTGGCGCAGTGGCGTGCGGCGCCTGCTCTTTCTCGGTAGTAGCTGCATTTATCCGAAGTTCGCTGAGCAGCCGATCCGGGAGGAGGCGCTGCTCACCGGTTCCTTGGAGCCAACCAATGAGTGGTATGCGATCGCCAAGATCGCCGGCATCAAGCTGTGTGCGGCCCTGCGCCTGCAACACGGTTTTGATGCGATCAGCCTGATGCCCACCAATCTCTATGGGCCGGGCGACAACTACCACCCCACGAATAGCCACGTGCTGCCGGCGATGATCCGCCGCTTCCACGAGGCGGCCCAGGCCAATGCCCCGAGCGTGACCTGCTGGGGCAGTGGCACGCCGCTGCGGGAATTCCTGCATGTGGATGACCTGGGCGAGGCCTGCGTGTTCGCGCTGGAGCACTGGGATCCGGGCAGCCCCGAGGCGCCGCTGGATGACTCGGGGACGCCACTGGCATTCCTGAATGTGGGCACTGGAGTGGATCTGAGCATCCGCGAGCTGGCTCAGAAGGTGGCCGCTGCTGCAGAGTTCCGCGGCACGATCCACTGGGATCCCAGCAAACCCGACGGCACCCCCAGGAAACAGCTGGAGGTGAGCCGCCTGGCCTCCCTGGGCTGGCAGGCTCGCATCCCCCTGGCCGAAGGACTGGCCCAGACCCTTCTTGACTTTGAGGGGACCCTGATCAGAGGTGGAGCTCGCCTGGGATGAGGCTCTTGCCCATGGCAGTAGGGATCGAGGGATTTCCACAGGAGCTCACTCGCTTCTGAGCCTGTTCAGCACAGCGCCTTCATCAGCACCGCCCTCGGCTACCTGCTGGGCCGCAGCCGATCCGGCTCGGATCGGGCAGGATTGGGGTCACGGCCAGACCCCTGATGGAGCCCCTGTCGATGGCGCCGAGTGCCTCTAACTCCGGGAACGCTGACTCCGGGACCAACGCCACCGGCCCCCTCCCCCAGCTGCCCGATTGGGTGGCCTGGTTGCAGGCGGGGCTCACCGCCCTGCTGGCGGTGCTCTTCCTGGTGATGCTGGGCAAGGCGCGGGTTCAGGCCGAGCGCATCGAGGAACTGCAGGAGCGGGTGCAGGGGCTGGAGAACAGCAGGGCCCTGGAGCGCACCACGGGCCTGGAGCAGCAGCTGCGCTCCACCGTGGAGCGCCTCCAGGCCCTGGAGCGCAGCAGCGCCCGCATCGATGTGCTCAGCGCTGAAAACAGTGCCCTGCGCGGCGAACTGCGCCAGCTGCGCCGCAGCGCCGCCAGCCCTGCGCTGCCCCCCGGTCCACGCCCGGAAGCGGCGGCCGGTCTCGATGCCAAACCGACCCCACCAGCCGCAGGGAGTGCTCCCACACCCCCACCGCCGGTGCCCCCTGAACGCTGAGCGGGCAGGCCTTCAGCCCTTCACCGCATCGCCGCTGGCACTGGGGAGGATGTAGCGCTGCAGGCCGATGAACAGGGCCAGCACCGGCAGGATCGAGATGACAGCCCCCGCGGCCACGAGCCGCCAGTCGAGCGAGAAGCTGCTGGCCAGTTGCTGCAGGCCCAGCGGCAGGGTGTAGAGCTGGGGTTCATCGAGGATCACCAGCGGCCAGAGGAAGTCGCTCCAGGTGCCGATGAACACGAACATCGCCAGGGTGATGAGATCCGCCCGGGCCGCCGGGATCATCACGTTCCACCACTCCCCCAGCGGGGTGCAGCCGTCGCTGCGGGCCGCCTCCTCCAGCTCCACCGGCACCCCCAGAAAGCTCTGGCGCAGCAGAAAGATGCCGAAGGCGGTGGCGGCCTGGGGAATGATCAGGGCCCAGAGGGTGTTGCGCAGGCCGATCTGCACCATCAGCAGATACAGCGGAATCATCACCACCTGGAAGGGGATCAGGATCGTTGCCACCACCAGTGCCAGCACCAGGCCCCGGCCGGCGAAGCGCATGCGGGCCAGCGGATAGGCCGCCAGCGAGCAGAACAGCAGGTTCGCCAGCACCGCGAGGCCACTCACAATGGTGCTGTTGAGCAGGTAGCGGCCCATGGGCTGCTCGGCGAACAGCCGGCCGTAGGCCTCCAGGCTGGGCTGGGCCGGCAGTAGGGCCGGCGGGCTGGTGAAGATGTCTTCCGCCGGCCCCTTGAGCGAGGTGCTCACCAGCCAGAGCAGGGGCACCAGCATCGCCAGGGCCACCAGCAGCAGCAGGGCCAGCTGCAGGGCCGCCGCCAGGGAGCTGCGGCGCTGACCAGAAAACGGTTGGGCCATCAGGCGCTCGTGAAGGGGCTCAAACCGTGGTCACACCCGCGGGCGCTCGGCCAGGGGCAGGTCGCCCACCACAGGCAGCGGAGCCTTCTGGGGGTGCAGAGGCACGCTGCGGTTGCCGGCGATCAGCCGGTTGAGGGCATTGACGAAGGCCTGGGCAGCGGCCACCACGATGTCGGTGTCGGCGGCATGGCCGGAATAGAGCACGCCGTTCTGGCGCAGGCGGATCGTCACTTCGCCCATGGCGTCGATGCCCTCGGTGACGCTCTTCACCGAAAACTCCACCAGCTCATTGGGCACTTGGGCCAGGCGGTTGAGCGCCTGACACACCGCATCCACCGGGCCGGTGCCGATCGCCGCCTCGGTGAGCTCGGCACCATCGGCGTTGAGCAGCGTCACGGTGGCGGTGGGCTGCAGGCCAGTGCCGCAGCTCACCTGCACGGATTTGAGGGTGTAGCTGCCGTCGTCCTGCTGCTGCACCTGCTCGCTCACGATCGCCTCGAGGTCACGGTCGGTGATCTCGCGCTTGCGGTCGGCCAGCTCCTTGAAGCGGGCGAAGGCGTCATCGAGGTCGTCGCGGCTGAGCTCGTAGCCGAGCTCCTCCAGGCGGGCGCGGAAGGCGCTGCGGCCGGAGAGCTTGCCGAGGGAGATGCGGTTGTCGGTGAGGCCCACGGTGCGGGCGTCGATGATCTCGTAGGTGAGGCGGTGCTTGAGCACGCCGTCCTGGTGGATGCCGCTCTCATGGGCGAAGGCGTTGGCGCCCACGATCGCCTTGTTGGGCTGCACCGCCATGCCGGTGAGGTTGCTCACCAGTCGCGAGGTCTTGGTGATCTCCTCGGTGCGCACGCCGGTGAGCGGCTCCGTGCTCTCAGCCGGCCGGCCGAGGAAGGGATTGAAGTAACTGCGGCGCACGTGCAGCGCCATCACCAGCTCCTCCAGGGAAGCGTTGCCGGCCCGCTCACCGATGCCGTTGATCGTGCACTCGAGCTGACGGGCGCCGTTCTTCACGGCCTCGAGGAAGTTGGCCACGGCCAGGCCCAGGTCGTTGTGGCCGTGCACCGAGATCACGGCCTGATCGATGTTGGGCACATGGGCGTTGATGCCGGCGATCAGCTCGCCGAACTCCGCTGGGGTGGTGTAGCCCACCGTGTCGGGAATGTTGATCGTGGTGGCACCGGCCTTGATCGCCGCCTCAATCACCTCATACATGAACTCCGGATCGGAGCGGCCGGCGTCCTCACAGGAGAACTCCACGTCGTCGACGAGGGAGCGGGCGTAATCCACCATCTCGGCGGTGATCGCCAGCACCTCGGCGCGGGTCTTGCGCAGCTTGTGCTCGAGGTGGATGTCGCTGGTGGCGATGAAGGTGTGGATGCGCCGGTTGGCCGCCGGGGCCACCGCATCGGCGGAGGCCTTGATGTCGCCGGCGGCAGCCCGGGCCAGCCCGCAGATGGTCGGGCCATCCGGCGTGCCCACGGTGTCGGCGATGCGCTGCACCGCGTTGAAATCCCCGGGGCTTGCGAAGGGGAAGCCGGCCTCGATGATGTCGACCCCCAGGCGGGCGAGCTGCTGGGCGATCGCCAGCTTCTCTTCCAGATTCAGGCTGGCGCCGGGCGACTGCTCGCCATCGCGCAAGGTGGTGTCGAAGATCAACACCCGGCCGGGGTCGCGGGCCATCAAAAGGCTCCTTATGCGGAATAGCTATGAGTTAGCCCCATTCTAAGGGGTGGGGCAGGCGACTCCAAGCCACCCAGCCCTAGACCCGACCTCTCCCCTTGCCATTCCCATTCCCCTGGCCATTCCCATTCCCCTGGGCGCTTCCTCCGGGACTGCCGCCGTCAGTCCCGGCTGAGGCCACCAGCACACTGCCGCCCGAGCCGATCGTGGCGGTCCAGGCCTCCCCTCCCCAGGCTGCCGTGAAGCTCACGTTGTAGTCGCAGATCGCACCCCAATCCGAGACTGGAGTCAGCTGCATGCCCTCCGGGTAAACCGTCTGGCGATAGCCGTCGCCACTGCTCAATCCTTAGGAACAGGCCCGGGCCTAGCTGCCCACGTAGAAACGGGCCACCACCGAACGCACCCGATCAAGGGCATTCACCTGGGCCCCGTAAGCGAGCCCTGCCAGCACCCCCAGCAGCACCACCACGATCATCAGCTCCGGCAGCGCGAAGCCCACAGCTGCAGCAGGCCCTCCCGGAGGAGAGGCCACACCAACAGCACGCAGACGTCGGACAGGAGCACCGTGCATCTACGGACCCGACGCCCCACTTCTTACGTGGATTCAATCTACATAAAAAACGAAAACGGCCACGGGCTGCGGTTGCGATGCGGATCAGGGCAAGCCCCCCCCCTGGCAAGGGCCCGTACACTGGCCCCACTGCGGCAGGGCCATAGCGATGGGCGATCCGGCCACGCGCGACCAGGCCGGCGAGCTGGCGATCGTCCTCCACGCCCACCTTCCCTATGTGCGCTCGAGTGAGCCGGGGTCGCTGGAGGAAGACTGGTATTTCCAGGCGCTCCAGGAGTGCTACCTGCCTCTGCTGGCAGTGCTCGAGGCAGCAGCGCAGGATCCCCGCCAACAGGCCCGCCTCACCCTTGGCCTCTCGCCCACCCTGCTCAGCCTGCTGGCCGACCGCCAGCTGAACGCCCGCTTCCTCCCCTGGCTGGTGACGCGCCAGCAGCTCCTGGAGGAGGCCCCCGCCGAGCACGCCGCCGCGGCCGCCCACCTCGGGGAGCAGCTGCACCAGGTGGAGGAGCTCTGGCTCGAGATCCAGGGCCAGCTCGTGCCGCGCTTCCGCCGGCTGCAGGAGCAGGGGGTGCTCGACCTGATCACCTGCGGCGCCACCCACGGCTACCTGCCCCTGCTGCGGGAGGTGCCGGAAGCGGTGCGCGCCCAGCTGCTCACGGCAGTGCGCGAGCACGAGCGCCAGCTGGGCGAGCGGCCCCTCGGCATCTGGCTGCCGGAATGCGCCTACTACGAGGGGCTCGACCGCCAGCTGCTCGAGGCGGGCCTGCGCTACTCCCTGCTCGATAGCCACGGCCTGCTCCACGCCCTGCCCCGCCCCCGCTACGGGGTGTTTGCACCGATCTGCTCTCCGGCCGGGGTGGCCTTCTTCGGCCGCGACGGCAACGCCACCCTGCCGGTGTGGAGCGCCCGCGAGGGCTACCCGGGCGACGGGGCCTACCGCGAATTCCACCGCGACATGGGCTGGGAGCTCCCCGACGACCAGCTCGCAGCCCTGGGTATCCCCAGCCGCCGGCCCCTCGGCCTGAAGCTGCACCGGGTCACCAGCCAGGGCTGCCCCCTCGACCGGAAGCAGCCCTATGCGCCGGAAGCCGCCGCCAGGCGAGTGCAGGAGCATGCCAGCGCCTATCTCCAGGGGCGCGCTGAAGAGCTGCAGCAACTGGCGGTCAGCATGGAGCCTGCGCCCCTGCTGGTGGCCCCCTTCGATGCCGAGCTGTTCGGCCACTGGTGGTTTGAGGGGCCCCAGTTCCTGGCTGCCCTCTTTCAGCAGGCAGCCAGCACCGGCGTGCGCCTGGTGACCCTGCGCGAGGTGCTGCAACGCCCCCGCCCCCTGCAGGTGTGCCGCCCCTCCCCCAGCAGCTGGGGGCAGGGGGGATACCACGACTACTGGCTCAACGAGAGCAACGACTGGGTGATTCCCGAGTGGCAGAGGGCGTCACGGGCGATGGTGCGCCGGGTCAACCGCGGTGTTGCCAGCCCCGCCCAACGGGACCTGCTCACCCAGGCCGGCAGAGAACTGCTGCTGGCCCAGAGTTCCGACTGGAGCTTCATCCTCCGCGCTGGCACCACCACCGAGCTGGCACGGGAACGCATCCAGCGACACCTGGATCGCTTCTGGCGCCTGCTCGATGCGATCGACAACGGCACCTCCCTCCCAGAGCAGTGGCTGCAGGCAGTGCAGCGGGAGGATGGCCTCTTTCCCCAGCTCAACGCGGCCGACTGGGTGAGCCGCAACGCCTCCCCGGCCATCGAGACCTAGGCCAGACCTGGGGCAAGCGAACCGCCCCCATCTCAACTGCCTGCGGGCCAGAGAAGACGCAGCGCCAGAGCCAGCTCCCGCCCCTGCATGCCCATCAAGCCCAGCCGCACCGCCCAGGGGGCCTGGGCAAACAACCGCAGCATGGCGGCCAGCAGCTCGGCCACCGTGGCGGAGTTGGCCAAAAAGCCATACCACTGGTCCTCATGCAGGGCAAAGAAGGTGGCGAAGTGGGCCCGCAACTGCGGCTCGCTGAAGCGCATCAGCTTTTCCAGGCCGAACTGATACAGGGCGTGCTTGCGGCGCAGAGACAGGGGCCAGAGGGCCTGCCAGCCCGTGCGAGCCAAGGCCACCGAACCCGCCTGGGGATCGGCCTGCAGATGGGCAGCCAGCGCTGCAGCCACCGCCGGGGCCCGCCGCAGCAGCGAGCCCACCATGTACCCCGAGGCCGGATGCACCATCGACGCTGCCCCACCAAAACCGAGCACCGGCTGCTCCAGATCCGGCAGGGGCAGGTTCATCGGAAACAGGCAGAACTCCTCATGCTCCACCTGCTCCACCACAACACCGCGATGGGCCAGCCGACGCTCCAGCCGCTCCCGCAGCGTGGCGTAGGGCACGGGCGGCGCCAACGCCAGGGAGGTCTCTTCCACAAAGAAGCGGCCCTCGCCCAGATCCATCGCATAGAGAAAGGTGGGGGGCTCAGCCCGCTCCGCCGCCGTGAGGTGGTCGCTGCGGTAGTCCATCAGCACGAACTGGCCCGGCTCCACCGGCGGCGCCGAACAACGCCCCACAATCCCGTAGGCAGCCTGCCCAGCCACCGGCCCCTCATCGGGCCGCTGCACAAACACGGGCTGATGACCGGTGGCATCCACCAGCAGACGGGTGAGATGGTGGCTGCCATCGGCGCATTGGAGCCGGGTGAGCGCGCTTGGCGGCTCCAGGTCAAAACGCTTGGCCTGGCCCTGCAGCAGCACCACGCCGCCGCGCTCACAGGCCGCGAGCCAGTGGGCCTGAAGCGCCTCCCGGTTGAACAGGCCGTAGTCGCGGCCGTGGGCCGTGGGCGCATTGGCCGGATCGGCCAATGCGGGAGAGCCTGCACCGAAGTAGCTCACGGTGTGGCTCCAGCGGTGCTCCAGCAGGTGGCCCAGGCCGAGGGCATCCACCTCATCCCCCCAGATGCCATAGGTGTTGGGCCAGGGGGCGCGGGGATCATGGGGGGCCAGCAGGGCCACCGCCAGCCCCTCGCCGGCACAGGCGGCGGCGATGCACAGGGCCGCCGGGCCGCCGCCCAGCACCAGCACGTCGTGGCAGCTGGCCAGGGTGCTCACACCTGCGCCTCCACGCTCACCTCCAGGGCCAGTCGGTTGTTCTCCTGCAGCTCCGGACGCTCCAGGATCTCCTGCTGGGGATCGGCGATCACCTCCAGCCGGTGCCGTCCCGGCGGCAGGGCGAGCGGCACGCTGAAGGCTTCCTGCTCCCCTGCCGCCAGCCAGGGCAGGCGCAGATAGCGGTGGCTGCTGTAGCAGTCATCGATCACCAGCGCGACGCCCACATCACTCACGTCGAGGCTGCCGCGGTTCACCACCCGGAACCGGGCGGTTCCATCGCCATAGCGCAGGTCCTCCACCCCCAGATCGCTGGCCAGGCTATGGATCCGCTGCAGGGGGTAGAGCACCAGCCGCTCCAGCTCCGCCAGCTGCGAGCCGGGGTGTTCGTGGTGGAGGTGACCGCCATAGCGCAGGTCAGTGCTGCAACCATGCAGATGCAGATGGGCCCCGGGCTGCGGCACCGTCACCCTCCCCTGCTCAGGGTCGGTGTCGTAAAAGCCGCAGCACTCCCACTGCAGAGAGGCACCCAGGTAGCGGATGGGGTCAGCCGGATCGCCGGGATCGTGGGCGGCCAGGCGGTAGTGCTGCAGCAGCTGATAGATGCTGCGGCCGGCGGTGGCTTCACTGGCGGCACTGCGGGCGATGGCGGTGTTTCGGCGCTGCTGCCCCATGCACAGCTTGGAGGCCACGGTGATCACCAGGCTCTGCCAGCGGGCCAGCAGCCGCAGGCCATAGATCGGGGCCGGCGGCAGGGCACCAATGCGGCACAGGCGCTCGATCGCTTCAGCCACCAGCTCCTGCAGGGGCTCACCGCCGGTGTTACCCAGGAGCGCCAGATCGACCGGTGTGCGCAGGGCCGTGGCATCGCCGCTGAAGCACACGTAGGGGAAGTGGCCGCTGCCGTCGCCGGGGCAGAGGGCGCGGATGCCTCCGCTGCTGGCCTCACACTTCCAGATGGTGGTGGTGTCGGCGCCCTCCTGCTGCAGAAACGTGAGCTCACCGTTGTCGAGGCTGGTGGTGGTGCCCAGCCCGAGCACGTCGCCCTGCAGGGGAATGCGCTCCAGGGGCAGGTGCTCACGCAATTCCCCTGGATCAGATCGCTCACGGTGTTCGCGATCCAGAAGTGGGTGGGCATCGCGCTCAGCTGCCCTCCGGGGCATCAGCCTCGGCAGGGGCCACGACTTCGGGAAGGGCCCCAGCTTCGGGAAGGACCTCCGCTTCAGCCCCCTCCTCCTCTGGCGCCGGCGGCACCAGCACCACCTCAGCCAGGCGGTCGCGGGCATCGAGCTTCTGCAGGCGCACGCCGGTGGCCGCCCGCGATTGCTGGGGCACCGCATCGGCCTGGGTGCGCACGATCACACCCTTCTCGCTCACCAGCAGCAGCTCCTCTCCGGCACCGAGCACCTTGAGGCCCACCAGTTCATCGCCATCCCGGCGGAACTTCATCGCCCGCAGACCCATGCCGGCGCGCTTCTGCAGGCGGAACTGATCCACCGGCACCCGCTTGCCCAGGCCACTGGCCGAGGCCACCAGCACCCAGGGGCCCTCGCTGGCGGAGGTCTCATCGCCCTCGGCCTCCTCGCTCTCGTCATCACCATCGCCGGCACCACTGGAGGCCACCCGGTCGGCCAGCTCGGCCGGCAGCACGTCCATGCTCACCAGCGAGTCGCCCGGCCGCAGGGTCATGGCGCGCACCCCGCGGGCCGTGCGTCCCAGGGGCCGCAGCTCCTCGTCGCTGAGGCGGAAGTGAATGGTCATGCCCTGGCGGGATCCGATCAGCACGCTGTCGCCGGGCAGGGCCAGACGCACCCAGGTGAGGGCGTCGCCCTCCACCAGGTCGATGGCGATCAGGCCATTGGAGCGGATGTTGGCGAAGGCGGAAAGGCGCGTGCGCTTGATCGTGCCGCCACTGGTGAGCATCACCAGCACGCCGTCGTCGGTGAATTCGCTCACCGCCAGCAGCGAGGTGATCAGCTCCTCGCGCGGGATCGGCAGCAGCTGCACGATCGGCGTGCCCTTGGCGGCCCGGCTGCAGATCGGCACCCGGTAGGCCGGCACCGTGTACACCACGCCGCGGTCGGAGAAGAGCAGCAGGTGGTCGTGGTCGTTGCAGCTGATGAACAGCTTCACCGCCTCCTCCCCCTGGCTGCGGGTGCCCGCCTTGCCGCGGGTGCCGCGGCTGGTGGCCTCGAATTCACTCACCGGCATCCGCTTGAGGTAGCCGGTCTCGGTGAGCAACACCACCGAGCGCTCGTTGGCGATCAGGTCGATGTCGTCGAGGCCACCCTCCACGTCGAGGATCTCGGTGCGGCGGGGCGAGTCGTAGCGACCGCGGATTGCCTCCAGCTCCTCGGTGATGATCGCCAGCACCCGTTCGCGCCGGGCGAGGATATCCTTGTAATTGGTGATCTTGGCGAGCAGGTCCTCGTGCTCCAGCCGGATCTTGTCGGCCTCGAGGGCCGTGAGCCGGCGCAGCTGCATCTGCAGGATGGCGTCGGCCTGGATCTCACTGAGGCCGAACTGATCCTGCAGTTCCTGGCGGGCCGTGGCCGTGTCGGCAGCCGCGCGGATCAGGGCAATGATCGCGTCGAGATTGTCGAGGGCGATCAGCAGGCCCAGCAGGATATGGTCCCGCTCCTCGGCCTTGCGCAGCAGGTAGCGGGTGCGGCGCTCGATCGTCTCGATGCGGAAGTCGAGGAACACCTCGAGCATCCGCCGCAGGTTGAGCAGCACCGGCTCACTGCCCACCAGCGCCAGCATGTAGGCGTTGAAGTTGCTCTGCAGCGGCGTGAGCTTGAACAGGTTGTTCAGCACCACCTGCGGATAGGCATCCCGGCGCAGCTCGATCACGATCCGCATGCCGTCGCGATCGGACTCGTCGCGGATGTCGGAGATGCCCTCGAGCTTCTTGTCGTTCACCAGCTCGGCGATCCGCTCGATCAGCGCCGCTTTGTTGGTCTGGTAGGGCAGCTCGGTGATGATCACCGCATCGCGATCGGGCCGCCCCGGCACCTCCAGGGTCTCGATCGAGGCCACGCCGCGCATGGTCACGGAGCCGCGGCCGGTGCTGTAGATCTCGCGGATGCCGCTGCGGCCCAGAATCTGGCCGCCGGTGGGGAAGTCGGGCCCGGGAATCAGGGCCTGCAGTTCCCGGTCGCTGATCTCGGGGTTGGCGATCAGGGCCAGCAGGCCATTCAGCAGCTCGCCCAGGTTGTGGGGCGGGATGTTGGTGGCCATCCCCACGGCGATGCCGGAGGAGCCGTTGAGCAGCAGCTGGGGAATCCGCGCCGGCAGCACTGTGGGCTCCTGCTGGCTGCCGTCGAAGTTGTCGGCGAAATCAACCGTCTCGCTCTCGATGTCCTCCAGGAGGGCATCGGTGGTGAGGGCCTGCAACCGCGACTCGGTGTACCGCATGGCGGCCGGCGGGTCGTTGTCGACCGAGCCGAAGTTGCCGTGGCCGTCGATCAACGGCATGCGCAGGGAGAAATCCTGCGCCATGCGCACCAGGGCGTCGTAGACCGCCGTGTCGCCGTGGGGGTGGAACTTACCGAGCACCTCACCCACCACGCGGGCGCACTTGCGGTAAGGCCGGTCGCTGGTGAGCCCCAGCTCGTACATCGCATAAAGGATGCGGCGATGCACGGGTTTCAGGCCGTCGCGGGCATCGGGCAGGGCCCGGCCCACGATCACACTCATCGCATACTCCAGATAGGAGCGCGACATCTCATTGCGGAGGTCGGTCTGGATGATCCGCAAATCGCCGTCAGAGCCGGAATCGCCGGGATTGACCGGTCCCGTGGGATCCGCCATGCATGACCGCCTTCAACCAGACCATTCTATCGACCGTGTCCGAAACGGCTCTGCGGAGTCCTGCCCCCGGCTGCCGCGCCGGCGCGAGGCGGATCTGCAGCGGCGCCAGGAGCGCGGCGAGCTGCGGGTGCGCGCCGCCGCCGACTACCGGCGACTGGTGGAGGAACAGGGGCTGGCGGAGGCCTACGCCGCCACCGATGTGGTGGTGGCGGCCGACGCTGGCTTCACGGACCAGGGCAGCCTGCACCTGAGCCTCGGCCCCAGTGACCCGCCGATCCGCCTGCGGGACGCCCAGCTCGACGGCGTGAGTGGCCTGGCCGGCGGCGGGGCCGGAGAACTGGTGCTGCCGCTGGGCGGCGGGCTGGGGGAACCCCTGCGCCGCGGCGGCGCCCAGCTGCTGGCAGCGTTGCTGCAGGGGGAATCCCTGCCCCTGGATGCCAGCGGTGAGGCCACCGCCCAGCACCCGCGCCGGGAACTCCACACCCTGCTCAGCCTCAGCCAGATCGGCGGCGCCCGCTTGTTGCTGCAGCGCGCCGTGGTGGAGAACGGCGTGGTGGCCGTGAGCAGTGCCAGCGGCATCTGCCCCAGTCCCTGGGGGCCCCTGCTCGGCCCCCACCACACCGCCCTGTACAGCTGTGGCGGCGCCGGCAGCATCGGGCTGACCATGCCTGGTCTGCACCAGCTCGGGGCCGGTTCACCGCTGCTGGTGGCAGGCGCCATCGGCTGGGTGGTGGGTCCGGGCAGCGGCCACCATCCGGGAGTGCGCCGCCAGGCCAGCGGCCATGCCCTCAGCCCCGGAGCCGCTGCGGCCCTCAGCGTCGCGGTGCACGAACTCGACAGCCGCTGGATCCGCCCCTGCTTCTTCGAGGGCCATGGCAGCGCCCTGCTGGTGGCGATCGCCGCGCCGGTGCTGCTGCTCGACGGCACCATTGCCGCCCAGGCCGCAGCCCCGGCGGAGTCGCTGCAGGCTCCCGTTCTCGATCTGGCCATTCCCAGACGGGTGAAACCGGCCCTGGGCAATGTGAACTACGCCGAGCTCGCCAGCGGCACCCTCACTGTGGAGAGCCGCAGCCTGCGCTGTGCCCCAGCCCACAGCCCTCGCCTGGCAGGCGAGATCACTGCCGAGCTGGTGGAGCGGTTGCAGCACAACCACTTTCCCCTGCGCCTGCCAAGCGCTCCCCTGGGGGAACGCAGCACCCTGCTGCCGCTGGCTGACTGAACCGATCCGGCCACCCCCCTTAAGCTCCCCCTTCGATTGCTCTTCGCCAGTCCGATCCATGGCCGACCTCACTCCTGGAGATCCGCAGGACGGCGTGAGTGCCGACGTCACCCCGTCCGCGGAGCTGGAGGCGGAAGCCCCCAGCCCTGCCGCCGTGGAACCGGAGGCCCCCAGCCCCGTTGCGGATGTGGCCGAGCCGGCGGCTCCGGAGCCATTCACCCCGGCCGCCCCTGCCGCGGCAACGCCTGAGGCCACCCCAGCCCCGGCCCCTGCAACCAGCGAGGCCTCCCTGCCCCAGCCGGAGCTGGAGAGCAGCACCACCCTGCCTGCCCTGGGCGCCGTGGCGGTGGAAGCCGGCAACGAGGAGGGCGGCGAGTGGGACCTGCTGGTGAGCAAGGTGCGCGACTGGCTGGCCAGCGGCCAGCTGCAGACCCTGTGGCAGCAGGCCAAGACCCCCCTCACCCTCACCCTGGCGCTGGTGGGTCTGCTGCTGGTGCTGCGCGTCTACAGCGCCCTTCTGGCCGCCCTCGACAGCCTGCCCCTGGTGCCGGGTCTGCTGGAGCTGGTGGGCGTGATCTGGGCCGTTCGCGTGGGCCTGCCGAAACTGATCCAGCGCAGCCAACGCGAGCAGTTGCTGGGCAACCTGCAGCAGCGCTGGCAGCGGTTCACCGGCCGCGGCTGAGGGGCATCGGCGCGACAGGGGGAGGGACGCATCGGTTGATACGGTGCTCCGAATATCCGTTTGTTTCCGGTGGACATCCAGCTCGGCCGCTCCCGCACTGTCCGTCGCGCCTACGGCATCGACGAAATCGCGCTGGTACCCGGCGGCCGCACGGTGGATCCGGCTGTCACCGACAGCAGTTGGAGCCTGGGTGGCATCACCCGTGAGATCCCGATCATCGCCAGCGCCATGGATGGCGTGGTGGATGTGGGCATGTGCGTGGAGCTCACCAGGCAAGGCGCCCTGGGGGTGCTGAATCTGGAGGGGGTGCAGTGCCGTTACGACGACCCCAACCCCGCCCTCGACCGCATTGCCGCGGTGGGCAAGGAGGAGTTCGTGCCGCTGATGCAGGAGCTCTACAGCCAGCCGGTGCGGGAAGACCTGATTCGCAGGCGCATCGCCGAGATCAAGGAGAAGGGCGGGATCGCCGCCGTGAGCGCCACCCCGGTGGCGGCCCTCAGGTTCGGCAAGGCGATCGCCGAAGCCGGCGCCGACCTCTTCTTCGTGCAGGCCACGGTGGTGAGCACCGAGCACATCGGTCCCGAAGGTCAGGAGAGCCTCGATCTCGAGGCCCTCTGCCGTGACTTCGGCGTGCCGGTGATCATCGGCAACTGCGTCACCTATGACGTGGCCCTCAAGCTGATGCGTGCCGGCGCCGCTGGCGTGATGGTGGGCATCGGCCCCGGCGCCGCCTGCACCAGCCGTGGCGTGCTGGGCATCGGCATCCCCCAGGCCACCTCGGTGGCCGACTGCGCTGCCGCCCGCGACGACTACTTCAACGAGAGCGGTCGCTACGTGCCGATCGTGGCCGACGGCGGCATCGTCACCGGCGGGGACATCTGCAAGTGCCTGGCCTGCGGCGCCGACGCCGTGATGATCGGCTCGCCGATCGCCCGCGCCGCCGAGGCCCCCGGCCGCGGCTTCCACTGGGGCATGGCCACCCCCAGCCCGGTGCTACCCCGCGGCACCCGCATCAAGGTGGGCACCACCGGCAGCTTGGAAAAAATTCTGCGTGGTCCGGCAGGTCTCGATGACGGCACCCAGAACCTGCTGGGCTGCATCCGCACCTCGATGGGCACCCTCGGCGCCCGCACCCTCAAGGAGATGCAGCAGGTGGAGGTGGTGGTGGCCCCGTCACTGCTCACCGAGGGCAAGGTCTACCAGAAGGCGCAACAACTGGGCATGGGCAAATAGGAGCCAGGCGCTCCCCAAGCCCTATCTTTCAACTGTGGGGGCTTCACAGCTCACACACTCCTCACACCCTCCGGCCTGGGTCGCCCAGGCTTTCATTCTTTAAAGCCCTGCAACGCCTTCGCGCTGGTGCCGGAATCCAGCCGAAGACCGTTGCTAGATTCCCGAAACCCTGACCCCCACACGGATGTCCAGCGCTGCTGCCGTCACCGACGCCTCTTTTGAGCAGGACGTGCTCAAAAGCGATGTGCCCGTGCTGGTCGATTTCTGGGCCCCCTGGTGTGGACCCTGCCGGATGGTGGCCCCGATCGTCGATGAGATCGCCAAGGAATTCGAGGGCAAGATCAAGGTGTTCAAACTGAACACCGACGAAAATCCGAATGTCGCCAGCCAATACGGCATCCGCAGCATTCCCACCCTGATGGTGTTCAAGGGCGGTCAGAAGGTCGACACCGTGGTGGGCGCCGTTCCCAAGACCACCCTCTCCGGCACGATCAGCAAATACCTCTGAACAATCCATCCTCCTCAAGCGACACTCCTGCCCTGCGTGGCGGGGGTGTCAGTCCTTTGCAGGCCCTCGCCCAGGCCATCGAAGGCCATCCCCAGCGCCGCACGATCGACAGGGCTCTGGTCTCCCTCCTCGACATCTGCCGCAAGGAAACCGAACCTGAAGCCTGGCGGATCGTGAGTGGCACCCTCGCCGACATCAGCGAGGCCCTCACCGTGTTCCGTCCCCGCCGCGAGGTGCGCAAGGTTGCCGTGTTCGGCTCGGCCCGCACCACGGCTGAAGATCCCAGCTACCGGCTGGCCGAGCAGCTGGCGGCCGCCGCCGTGGAAGCCGGATTTGAGGTGATCACCGGCGCTGGGGGGGGCATCATGGAGGCCGCCAACAGGGGGGCAGGCTGCGAGGCCAGCATCGGCCTCAACGTCGATCTGCCGTTCGAGCAGCATCCCAATCCGATCGTGAGCAGCTGCGAGGGAAGGCTGCTGCACTTCCGCTACTTCTTCACCCGCAAGCTCTTTTTTCTGCGCGAGAGCGATGCGGTGGTGGTGCTGCCGGGGGGCTTCGGCACCCTCGATGAACTGTTCGAATCCCTCACCCTGGTGCAGACCGGCCGCACCCCGCCGGTGCCGGTGGTGCTGCTCGCCCCCGAAGACGATGCCTTCTGGGCCAGCTGGCAGCAGGAAGTGCAGCGCCAGATGACCCACCGCGGCCTGATCTCCCCGGAAGACCGTTCCCTGGTTGTGCTGGCCGACAACGCCCAGAGCGCGATGGAACACATCTGCCGCTTCTATCGGGTGTTCCACGCCGCCGAACTGCACAGCGACCGGGTGGAACTGCAGCTCAACGTGGAGCTGTCGGTCTCCGAGCTGGAGCAGCTCAACCGTGACTTCGACGATCTCGTCGACCAGGGGGCGATCCAGGCCGCCGAGACCTGCGACGAGGAGGGCTATCTCCGCCCCTGCCTGCGCTTCCACTTCGACAAGCGCCGCATGGGCCGGCTCTACCAGCTGATCCATGCCCTCAACGCCCTGGAGCTGCCCGCCTGCCCGGCCCTGGAGCAACCTGGACAACGTCGTTGCCTGCTGCCATGACGCGCCTGGGCCTGATCGACTACGGAATGGGCAACCTGCACTCGGTGCAGCGGGCCTTCGAGCGGCTCGGGGCCACTGTGATTCCGGTGGTTGGCGGTCCGAGCGCTGAAGACGCTCTGGACACCTGCGATGCCCTGGTGCTCCCAGGGGTGGGCGCCTTTGATCCCGCCATGGAGCGGCTGGAGCAGGCGGGCCTGGATCGCCTGCTCCAGCAGTGGTGTGGGGCGGATCGTCCCCTGCTCGGCATCTGCCTGGGTCTGCAGCTCCTTTTCGAGGCCAGCGATGAGGGCAGCCGCCCGGGACTCGGCCTTCTGGGGGGGCGGGTGCGGGCCCTGCCACGGCGGCTCGGACTGCCCGTTCCCCACATGGGCTGGGAGCCCCTGATCCCCGCCCAGCCCAGCCCCCTGCTGCCGGACGACGACGACACGCCGCCCACCTGGGTCTACTTCGTGCATTCCTTTGCCGCCGCTCCGAGCGACGACGCCGTCGTCACGGCCCGGGTGGACTTCGGGGGAGATCCGGTGACCGCCGCGGTCTGGAACGGCCGGATCGGTGCCTGCCAGTTCCACCCGGAGAAGTCCTCCCATCAAGGGGAGGCGATCCTGCGCCGCTGGCTGGCCTGGCTGGAGCCGCAGAGTTCACAGCCATGAGCCTGCGGCTCAGCGGCGGCCGCCGGCTTCAGAGTCCTCCGGGCCACACGGCCCGGCCCACCCCCGCACGGGTGCGGCTGGCGGTGATGAACATCCTGGCCCCACGCCTGGCGGGCTGCCGCTGGCTCGACCTCTGCTGCGGCAGCGGTGTGATGGCCTGTGAGGCCCTGCAGCGGGGGGCGGCCTCCGTGGTGGCGGTGGACCAGGACCGGCGCATGGCCGCCGTGGCCCGGGCGAATCTCGAGGCGGTGCAAGCCGGCTTGAACCGAACGGCGCAGGTGCAGGTGCACGCGAGCACGGTGGAACTTTGGCTGCGGCGCCCGGCCGGGGAGAGCTTCGATCTGATCTACGCCGATCCGCCCTACGCCGCAGGGATCTACGGGGCGATCAGCGCGCTCGTGGCCTCGGGGGGGTGGCTGGCGGCTGATGGACTGCTGGTCCTGGAATGCGCCACAGGATCGCCCCCCGATGTGCCCGGTTGCTGGGAGCTGGCGGAGCAACGCCGCTACGGCACCACCTCACTGCTACTGCTCAGCCAGACAAGGCAGAGCCGCTGACCCAGACCCCTCAACGACGCCGGACCAGGACAGCGGCTGCCGGGGCAGGATTCAGCCGTCGAGCAGGGAACCACGGCGGTACTGGTTCCAGGCGGCGACGAACAGACCGAGCAGAGTCACGGGAATCAGACCGAGCACGATGCCGCAGAGCAGAGGTTCGATCATGGGTGGGCCGACGCATCGATCAGGGCACAATTGTTCCACGTCAGAGCTCCGCTGGCACCCGCTGTTCACAACGGCGGCCTGCAGCCCTTCCTTCCCGTGACGCGCTCCGCTGCCCGCCTGTGACCGGTCCCCTCAGCTCCAGCGGCACGACACCCGCCGCGCCCCCGATCTCCCGCGGGCTGGTGGCCGGGCTGGTGCTGGCCGCGGCGAGCGCCTGCATCGTGGTGGTGCTGCTGGTGCTGCCCTGGGCCCATCAGGACCCCTACACCCGCCAGACCCTGGAACTGCAGGGGTCGGTGGAGCACGGCGCCCTGCTGTTTCGGCTCAACTGCGCCGGCTGTCACGGCATCGCCGCCCAGGGCCTGGTGGGGCCCGACCTGCACGGTGTGGCCGAACGCAAGAACCAGCGTCAGTTGATCCAACAGGTGGTGAGCGGCCGCACCCCGCCGATGCCCCGCTTCCAGCCCGAGCCCCAGGCCATGGCTGACCTGCTGGCCTACCTCAACGGCCTGGTCTGACGGTGGCGTCCCGCCCGGCGCCCTCCCAGGCCAGCTCCGCTGGTGAACCTGACCATCGGCAAGCTGCCGTGCCGCTGGTGGTGGTGCTGGTGGAGCCGGCAGGTCCCCTGAATGTGGGCAGCGTGGCCCGGCTCTGCGCCAATTTCGGCGTGGCGGAGCTGCGGCTGGTGGCCCCCCGCTGCGACCACCTGGGTGAGGAAGCCCGGCGCATGGCGGTGCATGGTGGGGCGCTCCTGGAGCAAGGGCGCCTTTTCCCCACCCTCTCTGCGGCCCTGGCCGACTGCCGGCGGGTGGTGGCCAGCAGTGGACGCCGCCAGGGGGAACCCCTGCCCCTGCTGTCCCCCCCTGCCGCGCTCCGCTGGCTGGGGCAGTCGTCCGAGGCGGAATCGACGGGAAAGGCAGGGCCGCCAGCCCCCAGGGCCCTGGTCTTCGGCCGGGAGGACCGGGGGCTGAGCAACGAGGAGCTGCTGCAGGCGGGGCGACTGGTGACCATTGACACGGCCCCCGCCAGGGCCCAGCAGCAGGCCTATGGCTCCCTCAACCTGGCCCAGGCTGCCGCGATCCTGCTGCACCAATGGCACGAGAGCGACCACCCCCAGCCTCGGGAACCTGAGACCGCCCAGGGGCTGGCAGCCGCAACGGAAGCCAGCGCTGCTGCCCCCGAACCCTGCGCCAGGGGCCCCCTGGAAGCCCTCCTGGGCGATGCGGAGGACCTGCTGCTGGAGGTGGGCTTTCTCTACCCCCACACGGCCGCCGCCCGCATGGCCAAGCTGCGGGCCCTGCTGCAGCGCGCCCAGCCTGGCAGCGAGGAGGTGGCGCTGCTGCGGGGCATGGTGCGCCAGCTGCGCTGGGCCAGCAGCCGGCGCCGGGCCGACCCTGGTCAGACCCCTTAGCGTCGGGGGCACTGCAACCCAGGTGCCTTGACCGCCGGTCGCCCTCCCCGTTCTCCCCGCAGCCGCTGGGGCCAACCCCTCAGGCTCTTGCTGCGACTGGCCGTGATGGGGGTCGGCCTGGGAGTGGTGGCCGGCACGGGCCTGCGCCTGCTCGCTCCCCACCTGGCCCAGGGAGCCAGCGAGGCCCCCGGCAAGGATGCGGCCCTGGCCGCACGGGGCAAGGGTTCCGGCTCCCTGCCCCTGGGGCGCTTCGAGCCCCGCAACGAGCTCACCGCCCTCAGCGCCCGTTGGCGCCAGCTGGCGGCCGCCCAGAAGGATCTCAAGGCCACTGCTTTTCTGCTGGTCCTCGACGACGGGCGCTATGCCCAGCTCGATGCCGACCTGCCGATGCCGGCGGCGAGTTCGATCAAGACGCCGATCCTGCTGGCCGGCCTCGAAGATCTCGACAGCGGCAAACTGCGCTGGAACCAGCCGATCCAGCTCACCAAGGAGCTCGTGGGGGGCGGCGCCGGCTGGATGGCCAACAAGCCGGTCGGCACCCGCTTCCCTTTCTTTGAAGCGGCCACCGAGATGATCCGGGTGAGCGACAACAGCGCCACCAACCTGCTGATCAAGCAGCTGGGAGGCAAGACCACCCTCAATGCCCGTTTCCAGGCGATAGGCCTCACCGCCACCGTAGTGAACAACTGGCTCCCCGATCTCGATGGCACGAACACCACCAGCGCCCGCGATCTGGCCCGCTCGATCGCCCTCGTGGACACCGGCGAGGTGCTCAGCCCCCGGGCCCGCGACCTCTTCCGGGAAATCATGGGCACCTCCCGCACCAACACCCTGATCCCCCTGGGTCTGCTCCAGGGCCTGGGCAAGGACAGCGCGGATCCCGACAGCGAGCTGCTCAGCTACGGGATCACCGTCTACAACAAAACGGGTGACATCGGCATCGCCTACGCCGATGGGGCCCTGATTCACCTGCCCAACGGTCAGCGCGCCGTGGCGGCCTTTCTGGTGAAGGGCCCCTTCAACGACATTCGATCCACCAACCTGATCCGGGCCATGGCTGGTGCCACCGCCCAGACCCTGGTGGGCCGCCGATGACATCCTCCAGCTTCCGACCGATGCTGCTGCCTTTCCTCTCTGCCGCGGCCGCCATTCCCCTGCTGACCACAGCCCTGCCCGGCAGGGCCCAGGCAGCCCCTGCGGCAACCACGCCAGCCGCCGCCACGCCTGCGCCAGCCCCGGCCGTGGTGTTGCGACGCCAGACGGTGGCTCCCCTCCCCGGCGGCCTCGATCCGGTGCTGGTCGTCAACGACAACAACCCGGAACTGATCCGGGGCCCCGGCATCCTGCTCTCCACCTTCCCGGCCGCGGGCCGGGGTGTGCCGGCGGCCCATCTCGATGTGGCCCTCGACGGCCGCTTCGACCTCTTCAGCCACCACGTGTTCGCCGGCAAGCCGGAAACCTTCGACTCCACCCTCTGGCTGGCGGTGGTGGCCCAGCCCCGGGGTAACCGCCCCGTGAACCTGCGGCTGCTGGGGGGATCCACCGCTCTCTCCCAGTCGCTCGATCCGGCCATGGCCGGCGCCCCCTTCCTGCCCCTGCCCCCGCTGCTGGCCGAGAGCACCAGCCCGGCCTGGTCGGGCCCGGGCAGCCGCGTGGCCACCGAGCTGCTGATGCGCCGCTCCAGTCCGGAACTGCCCGGCAGCTGGACCCTCGCCCCCGGCCAGCCCACCACCCTGCTGATGCTGCCCCTGCCGGTGCGCGGTCTCGATCCCCTGCTCAACGGCCGCAACCTGCAGCTGCGCCTGCAGAGCGACGGCCCCCTCAGCCTGGCGACCCTCGCCGCCTTCGGCCCGAACACCAGCCCGCCGCCGCCGGCCACCTGGAGCCAGCTGCTCGATGGCGACCTCAGCCCCAAGGAACACCAGCCCACCCCCCGCGGGGCCAGCGGCCGGATGGTGTACTCGCGCGTGAGCGGGGTGCAGATCGGCAGCGTGTGGCGCGGCACGATCACCGATCCCGGCCAGCGGTGGCTGAGCGCCGCGGCGGCCCCGATTTCCTGGCCGATCGCCTCCCTGGAGCGCGGCACCCTGGGAACCGCCCAGGTGCAGACCGCTGAGCTCAAGGCCTTCTATCCCGGCACCGCCTGGGCCGCCCACGGCAACTACGGCGTGGAATACGACCTCACGATCCCCCTGCGCAACACCGGCAGCAGCCCGGTGCAGCTGCAACTGGCCCTGGAATCTCCCCTCAAGGCCGATCAGCCCCAGGGCGGCCTGCGCTTCAACGTCAAGCCCGCCCAGGCGGTGATGTTCCGCGGACCGGTGGAGGTGAGCGGTCTCGACGGCCCCGGCGGCCGGCCCTCCTCGCGGCGGCGGTTCCATCTGGTGCAGCGGGCCGGCGACCAGAGCCCGCCGCTGGGCACCGTGAGCCTGGCGCCCGGAGCCACCCGCCAGCTGCGGGTGCGGCTGATCTACCCCGCCGATGCCACCCCACCCCAGGTGCTCAGCCTGCTGCCGGTGCCCGCTCCCGCCCCTTCGGCGCCCCAGGGGACGGCCCGCCAGTGAGAGCGTCTGTGAAAGAATCCGCCCCTGTGCCCGCTCCCAGCCAGTGACACCAGCCCGCAAGCGCAGGGTCTTCCCCTTCACCGCCATCGTGGGCCAGGAGGAGATGAAACTGGCCCTGCTGCTGAACGTGATCGATCCGCGCATCGGCGGCGTGATGATCATGGGTGACCGGGGCACGGGCAAGAGCACCACGATCCGGGCCCTGGCCGATCTCCTGCCCGAGATCGACGTGGTGGCGGGCGACCCCTACAACAGCTCCCCCAGCGACCCGGACCTGCAGAGCAGCGAAGTGCGTCAGCGGGCCGAGCACGGCGAGCAGCTGCCGATCGAGCAGCGCCAGGTGCCGATGGTGGACCTGCCCCTGGGTGCCACGGAAGACCGCCTCTGCGGCACGATCGACATCGAGAAGGCCCTGAGCGAGGGCGTGCGGGCGTTTGAACCCGGCCTGCTGGCCAAGGCCAACCGCGGCCTGCTCTACGTGGATGAGGTAAACCTGCTCGACGACCACCTCGTCGACGTGCTGCTCGATTCGGCCGCCTCCGGCTGGAACACCGTGGAGCGCGAGGGCGTGAGCGTGCGCCACCCGGCCCGCTTCGTGCTGATCGGCTCTGGCAACCCGGAGGAGGGCGAACTGCGCCCGCAGCTGCTGGATCGCTTCGGCATGAGCGTGGAGGTGCGCACCGTGCGCGATCCCGAACTGCGCGTGCAGGTGGTGGATCAGCGCACGGCGTTTGACAACGACCCCGACAGCTTCAACAACGCGGTACAGGGCAACCAGGACGCCCTGCAGGCCCGGGTGGTGGAGGCCCAGCAGCGGCTCCCCCAGGTGCAGATCGACGATGACCTGCGCATCCGCATCTCCGCCATCTGCGGTGAGCTGGATGTGGATGGCCTGCGCGGTGACATCGTCACCAACCGCGCCGCCCGCGCCCTGGCCTCCTTTGAGGGTCGCACCGAAGTGTCGGAAGACGACGTGGCCCGCGTGGCCGCCTGCTGCCTGCGCCACCGCCTGCGCAAGGATCCCCTCGAGCAGATCGATTCGGGCGATCGGGTGGTGAAGGTGTTCTGCAAGGTGTTCGAGCGCGGCGAACCGAGCGACCGCAGCGCCTTCGAACTGGCCCTGGCGGCCTGATGCGACCCGGGGAACGGATGGGGTTCCCCTGATGCGCATCCTCGGCATCGACCCTGGCCTGGCCCGGGTGGGCTATGGGGTGATTGAGATCGAGCCGGCCAGCCGCGCCCAGCGGCTGCTGGACTGCGGCATCATCCGCACCGATCCGGGGCAGAGCGAAGGCGCCCGGATGGTGGAGATCGCCCGCGACCTGCGGCTGTTGGTGCGCACCTGGCGGCCCCAGCTGGCGGTGGTGGAAAAGTTCTTCTTCTATCGCTCCAGCACCACGATCGCCGTCGTGCAGGCCCGCGGCGTGCTGCTGATGACCCTGGCCCGCCTGGGGGTGGAGATCGCCGAATTCCCCCCCATGCAGATCAAGCAGGCCCTCACCGGCAATGGCCATGCCGACAAGGACGACGTGCTGGCGGCGGTGATGCGGGAGCTCGGCCTGGAGCAGCCGCCCCGACCCGACGATGCCGCCGATGCCCTGGCCGCAGCCCTCACCGGCTGGTTTCAGCGATGAGCCAGGAGCCACCAGCCACCGAGCGGCGCACCCGGAAGAGGGAGCTGCGCCAGCACTACCGGTGCATGCGCCGCGAGGGGCAACCCGCCGTGAATCAGCAGCTGCGCGCCCAGGTGGCGGCACTGCTGGGCTCCCTGCCGGGCAGCGGCCGGGTGGGGCTCTACGTGCCCCTGCCGGGGGAGGCCGACCTGCTCCCCCTGGCTTCCGCCCTGCCCCGGCTGCGCCCAGGACTCGCCCTGCCGGCCGTGAACGGGGGCCAGCTCCACTACCTCCCCTGGCAGCCAGGCGACCCCCTGGCTGCCGATGCCTGTGGCATCCCTGCCCCCAGCGGCACCGGCCCGGCTCTCCCCGCCGCAGCGATCGACCTGCTGCTGATCCCGGCCCTGGCGATCGATCACCGGGGGATCCGGCTGGGCTACGGCGGCGGCTGGTACGACCGCTTGCGCAGCCAGGCGCCCTGGCGCCAGGTGCCCACCCTGGCCGTGCTGCCGCGGGCCTGCCTGGCCGAGAGCCTGCCCCGCGATCCCTGGGATATCCCCCTGCAGGGCTGGGTGAACGAGCTGGGCACCACCTGGCTGGCAACCTCCGAGCAGCGCTGAAGACGCCGCTGTGAACAAGGCTTGCCACCCTCCCCGCAGGCGGCGCAGATTTGCGAAGATCCCAGCAGCGCTGCTGCGTCGCCCTTGAATCTGTCGTCCTCCCCTGCCGCCCCCGCCCCCTCGGCTGCTGATCGGGTGCTGGCTGCCGAGCTCGAAGCCCGGGGTGACGCCCACGATGCCCTCTCCCTGATGGTGAGCACGGTGGTGCGGATGGTGCAGGCCGGCAAATCCCGGGAGAGCCGCTGGCAGGACCGCTGACCTTTCCCCCTGCTCACCTGCTGCCGACGATGCGACTGCATTTCTGTCTGAGCCTGGCTGCCGCTGGAGCGCTGGCCGTACTGCCATCAGGTCCCGCCCGCAGCCACGCCCTGGAAAGCAGCCTCGAACGCCTCTCCGCCCTCAACCAGGCGTTCAAGGGGGAACTGCTCCTCCAGAGCCGTTTCGGCAATGGTGAACCGGCCCAGGAGGCAACCGTGCGCCTGATCCCCCCTGGCGGCGGCGACCCGATCGAGCTGGGCCGCACCGACACCAGCGGCAGCCTGCGCTTCACCCTGCCCCGCCAGGCCGAGGCCGACTGGGAGGTGCAGGTGGATGCGGGCCCCGGCCACCGCGACTACCTCGAACTGGCCGAATCGACGGATGCTGCCGGCGCCTCTTCCCCCAGTCCGTCCAGTGCCATGGCGAACCCGGCGCGCACGCCGGGCTGGCTGCGCGAACGCTCTCCTCTGCTGGGAACCGGCCTGCTGCTGGGTCTCAGCCTGAGCGCGGCCGGGGTGCTGGCCTGGCGGCAGCGGAGCCGTTGAGACGATCTCCGGCCCCATCCCCCGCCCCGTTCATTCCCCAATCGTTCCGCACAAGGACGTCTCACCCGATGGCCGCTCCCGACTCCATCGCCACCGGCAGTGAGGCCTTAGACCGGATCGTTGAACGGCTGGCCGGCACCGCCGATCCCAAACGCCGCTACGAATACGTGCTTTGGCTGGCCAAGAAGCTGGAGCCGCTGCCGGAGGAGTTTCGCAACGATGCCTTCAAGGTGAAGGGGTGCGTCTCCCAGGTGTATGTGGTGGGACAGCTGGTGGCTGGCCACCTGCACTGGCGGGGTGATTCCGACGCGGCGATCACCAAGGGCCTGCTGGCCCTGCTGATCGAGGGGATGGAGGGGTTGAACCCGGAGCAGGCTGCCGCCATCGATCCAGCCTTCATCGCCGCCACCGGGCTGCAGGCCAGCCTCACTCCCTCGCGAGCCAATGGCTTCCTCAACATCCTGCGGATGATGCAGGCCCAGGCCCAGGCGCTGGCGGCCTGAGCGGCCGGCCGGCGACGCACCGATTTCTAGGATCGGCGCACTGCTCACCCCCAGCGCATGACCATCGGCATCGGCTTGCTCGGCCTCGGAACGGTGGGGGCAGGCGTGGCCGGCATCCTGGGTACCCCGGAGGGGCGCCATCCCCTGGTGGCCGAGCTGGAACTGCGGCGGGTCGCCGTGCGTGATCTGCAACGGCCGCGGCCCGTGCCCCTGGCCGCCGACCTGCTCACCACCGATCCCCAGGCCGTGGTCGACGACCCGTCGGTCGACATCGTGGTGGAGGTGATGGGAGGCCTTGAGCCGGCCCGCTCCCTGATCCTGCGGGCGATTGCCGCCGGCAAGCCCGTGGTCACCGCCAACAAGGCCGTGATCGCCCGCTACGGCGAGGAGATCGCCGCCGCCGCCGCCGCCGCCGCCCAGGGGGTGTACGTGCTGCTGGAGGCGGCCGTGGGTGGCGGCATCCCGATCATCGAGCCCCTCAAGCAGTCGCTCGGAGCCAACCGCATCGAGCGGGTGAGCGGCATCATCAACGGAACGACCAACTACATCCTCAGCCGCATGGCGGCGGAGGGGGCCGACTACGGAGCTGTGCTGGCAGATGCCCAGCGTCTCGGCTATGCCGAGGCCGACCCGGCGGCCGACGTGCAGGGCGGAGACGCCGCTGACAAGATCACCATCCTGACGGCCCTGGCCTACGGCGGGGCCGTTCCCCGTGCCGCAATCCCCACCGAGGGCATCGACCGGCTCGACAGCCGGGATGTGGCCTATGCCGACAAGCTGGGTTTCGTGGTGAAACTGCTGGCCGTCTCCCAGCGCATCGCCGGCGAGGGTTCAGGCGCCAGCACCTCTGCAGGCAGTGACTCCGAGCGCAGTGACGGCTCCACCCAGTGGCTCGATGTGCACGTGCACCCCACCCTGGTGCCGCGCAGCCATCCCCTGGCCGGAGTGAACGGGGTGAACAACGCCATCCTGGTGGAAGGCGATCCGGTGGGCCAGGTCATGTTCTATGGCCCAGGGGCTGGAGCGGGGCCCACCGCATCAGCGGTGGTGGCCGACATCCTCAACATCGCCGGCATCCGCCAGGCCTGCGGCCAGGCCCAGGGGGCCGGCCTCGATCCCCTGCTGGCCGCCGGCAGCTGGCGCCAATGCCGCCTGGTTGACAGCCAGCACACCAGCCATCGCAACTACGTGCGCCTGCGGGCCAGCGACCAGCCCGGCGTGATTGGCAGGATCGGCAGCTGCTTCGGCGACGCCGGCGTCTCCATCCAGTCGATCGTGCAGTTCGAAGCGGCGGGTGAGGCTGCCGAAATCGTCGTGATCACCCACGAGGTGCTGGAGGCGCGCTTCCGCCAGGCCCTGGAGGCCATCGACGCCCTGCCCGAGGTGCAGGGCGTCGAAGCCTGCCTGCGCACCCTCTGAGCTGCGGGCCCTCAGGCCCCCTAACCCGGGCAGCTGATCGCCGCCATCAGATCGGCAAATCCCCATGCACTGGCGCCATGGGCCTGCCAGGCGTCACAGTGGTGGGAGATCGAAAGCAATTCTTAAGGTCCCTGCCCAGCTGGCCATCGCCATTTCTCTCCGACAGGCCGCCCGGCCATCTCTGCCTTCACGACCCATGACCGCCCTCACCTGCGCCAGCTCCACGCCCCCACCCAGCCAGGGGGACTGCGTCCGGCTCGAGGCTGATGACCACCTGTATCAGGTGATCGGCGTCGACGACCGCCAGAACCGCTGCTGGCTCCGCCGCTGGCCCCTGGCCCGCCAAGGCTCCGAGGTGTTTGAAATTTCCCTGCAGCACGTGCGTCCCGAGCGGCCCCATCGCCCTTGAATGGCGGCCATCTCCATTCCCTGATTCCGTTGTTCCGGCCGCTGAGGCTGTCGATCACCCTGCTGATCCTCGGCGGATGGTTGCTTCAGGGCTGCCAGCCCTCCCGCCCCCCTGGAAAGCTGGTGGTGGGCACCCGCAGCCGCATTGATTCGGTCGACCCGGCGCAGACCTACAGCATCGGCGCGATGCAGGTGCTCAGCGCCCTCGGTGACACCCTCTACACGATCGGAGCCGACGGCCGTCCGCGCCCCCAGCTGGCCACGGCCCTCCCCCGTCTCAGCGCCGATGGCACCCGGGCCCGCATCCCCCTGAGAGCCGGGGTTCGCTTTCACGACGGCACGCCTTTCGATGCCGCCGCCATGGTGTTCACCCTCGAGCGCTTCATAGCGATCGGCAAGCTCAGCTACCTGCTGGGCGACCGGGTTCGGGCGGTGCGCAGGGTGGCACCGCTGGAGCTGGAACTGGAGCTGAAGCGGCCCTACAGCCCCCTGCCCCAGCTGCTCAGCGCCGTCAATCTCACCCCCCTCTCCCCCACCGCCTACCGGCAGCACCGCAAGGGCTTTCTGAACAACCGCTTCGTGGGCACGGGCCCCTACCAGCTCAGCTTCTACAGCACCCAGCAGCAGCGCCTCGTGCCCTTCGCCGGCTACTGGGGCCGCCGGCCCGCCAACAGCGGCATCGACCTGGTCACCCTCAGCAACTCCACCGCCCTCTACGGCGCCCTGCGCAGCGGCGAGATCGACGTGCTGCTCTCCACCAGCATCGAGGGCGACCAGCAGAGCTCCCTGCAGGCCCTGGCCCAGCGGGGCGAACTGCGCGAGGGCTCGGGCCCGGCGCTGGAGATCGGCTATCTCACCCTGCTCACCGACCGCCCCCCCTTCAACGACCAACGCCTGCGCCTGGCGGTCGCCCACAGCCTCGATCGGCCGACCATCAGCGCCCGGGTGACCCGCGACCTGCGCCCGCCCCTGCGCGATCTGGTGCCGCCCACCCTGCCCGGCTCCGATCCGGAGGCCTGGCCCGCCTACGACCCCGACCGGGCACGGGCGCTCTACCGCCAGGCGGGCTACTGCGACGGGAGCCGGCTCACACTGCCGCTCACCTTCCGCTCCAACATCCCCGCCGACCGCCTCTTCGCCCTCACCTGGCAGGCCCAGCTGCGCCGCGACCTCGGCGACTGCGTGACCCTGGAGATCACCGGCATGGAGGCCACCACGGCCTACCGCCAGCTGGGCGATGGCAACTTCCCGATGATCCTGCTCGACTGGATGGGGGACTTCCCCGATGCCGACAACTACCTCAGCCCCCTGCTCGACTGCGACCAGGCTGCGGGAGACCGCTGCCTGGCGGGCGCCAGTGCGGCCAGCGGCAGCTTCTGGACTGCCCCGGGGCTGGTGAACGATCTGCAGCGCAGCAGCCGCATCGCCGGCCCCGCACGCACGGCGCTGCTGCGGCAGGTGCAGCGCCGCACGGCGGCCGCCAGCCCCTACCTGCCGCTCTGGCTGGTGGCGCCGCGGGCCTGGGCCCGCCCGCACGTGAGCCAGTTGCGCTTCGACGGCTCGGGCCGCCTGATCCTGCGCGACCTCAGCCTGCAGCCCCGGACGGGGACGGTGAAGCCATGAGCCGCCGCCGCGCCCTGCTGCGCTACCTGGCCGCCCGGCTGGCCCTGGCGCCGCTGATGCTCTGGCTGATCGCCAGCCTGGTGTTCCTGCTGCTACGGGTGGCCCCCGGCGACCCGATCGATGCCCTGCTGGGCACCCGGGCTCCGGAGGCGGCCCGGGCCGCCCTGCGCAGTCAACTGGGGCTGGATCGCCCTCTGCTGGTGCAATACGGGCAGTTCCTGGCCGATCTGCTGCACGGCAACCTGGGCGCCTCCCTCACCAACCAGGAGCCGGTGACGGCGATCATCGGCACCAGCCTGCCGGCCAGCCTGGAGCTGGGGCTGACGGCCCTCCTGCTGGCGGCCGTGCTCGGGCTGGCGGTGGGCTTCAGCGGCATCGCCCGGCCAGAGGGCCGCCTTGACCTGGCAGGCCGGCTCTACGGAATCGGCACCTACGCCCTGCCGCCGTTCTGGGCCGCGATGGTGGTGCAGCTGGTCTTCGCCGTCTGGCTGGGCTGGCTGCCCGTGGGAGGGCGCTTTCCGCCCACGCTGCTGCCACCGACCGGCAGCGGCTTCTATCTGCTGGACAGCCTGCGGGCCGGCAGCTGGCAGCAGCTGAGCGGCACCCTGCGCCATCTGGCGCTGCCCGCCGGCACCCTGGCACTGCTGCTCAGCGGCATCTTCACCAACGCCCTGCGCCTCAACCTCCGCCGGGCCCTGGCCTCCGACTACGTGGAAGCGGCCCGCAGCCGGGGCATCGGCGAGCGCCAGGTGGTGCTGCGCCATGCCCTGCCCAATGCCCTGCTGCCCGTGCTCACGATCACCGGCATCACCGTGGCCTCGCTGATCGGCGGCGCCCTGCTGATCGAGGTCACCTACTCCTGGCCGGGCATCGCCGCCCGCCTGCAGGAGGCGATCGCCCAGCGCGACTATCCGCTGGTGCAGGGCATCGTGGTGGTCGTGGCCGCTCTGGTGGTGCTGGTCACCGTCAGCGTGGATCTGCTGGTGGCCCTGCTCGACCCCCGCGTGCGCTTCTAGGGCGGCTCCAGCTAGCGGGCCGTCGGCGGGGGAGGCAGGCGCCCATACCAGCGCCGGGCAGCGGCCGGATCGAGCACGTAGGCCGTCACCGCACCATGGTCGCGGCGCTGGGCGCTGAGCAGGGCCGGATGCCGGCCCGACTCCAGAAACTCCAGGGTGAGCTGAAGCAACAGCTCCTGCACCCGCTCCGGCTGCTCCCCCACGAGCTCCTCCCCGAGGCGGAAGAGGGCCTGGTCATCGCCCTGCAGCCGTACGGGGGAGAAGTGGCTGGCGCCGTCCACCAGCACCAAGCGGCTGCGGGGATGGGCACTGCTGGCCAGCAGCGAGAGCTGCTCCTGCACCGGAGGCGTCACCAGGTCGAGGCTGCCCCCCACCATCATCACGGGTACCGGCAGAGGTGCCAGCCCCTGCTCGGGCCAGAGCAAACTGCCGAAGGCGTTGAAAGTCACCACGCCCTGCAGGGGAAGGCCGGCCACCTGAGCGGGCGCCGCGGGGGCCACGGGCAGGGCGCGATCCCCATCTCCCGTCACCGACGGCAGCTGACACTGCAGCAGCCGCGAGAGGTTGGTGAGTGGCAGGGCCACCAGGGCCCTGGTGCAGCGCTGGCCCAGCCCAGCCTCGGGGACCAGACCGGACGCCATCAGGGCCGCCAGTCCCCCAAGGGAGTGGCCGATCAGCACCACCCCCTCACCGCGCTCGACCTGCAGGCCATCCCCGAGGGCAGTGTCTCCCTCCCCTGGCAGAGCAGCCAGACGCCGCTCCTGGAGGGCCACCAGCACCGCCTGCAGATCGGCCAGCCGCTCCGGCACCGACTCTGCCCCCGGCGGCGGTCCCTCCCCCACTAGGGAGGCCCGCACGGCCTGGGCGTCACTGCCGGGATGCTCCACCACCAACACCGGCCAGCCCCGCTCCGCCAGGGCTGCCGCCAGCCAGCCGAGCTGACTGCTGCTGCCCCCCAGCCCAGGCAGCAGCAGCAGCCAGGGGCCCGGGCGTCGGCGCTGGCGACTCACCCACACCTCCAGGGGCAGGGGCGTTGGCCGGTGGGCGACAGGGAGCTGAAGCCGCAGGGGGGTGAGGGCCGCCAAGCGGCCCGTCGCCGGCAGCAGCGAACGCGACTGACGCCGCGGCAAGGGCTGGCGGCGCAGCAGGGCAACCGCATCGCTCTGGTGCTGCAACTGATCACGCCAGTGGGAGGCGAGGGCCAGCAGCGCATCCACCTGGAGGGTGAGACGCTGCTGGGGCAGGGCTCGCAGGAGCTGCAGGCTGGTCACCTCGCTCTGTTGCCGGAAGAGCTGCTGGAGGGTGCCGAGCAACGCCGGGGCGGTGTTCTCGCCCTCCGCGCCCTGGAGCAGGCCACCCACCTGGCGCAGCATCTGCTCACCGGTCCAGCTGTTGAGCAGCTCCATGCCGAAGCTGCGATCACGCAGCAGCGGGGCGTTCAACAGGCGGATCAGCCCCTGGCGCGACTGGGGATCGAGCAGGTTGAGCCAGATGGCCTGGTGGTCGCCCTGCTGGGTGGGGTTACGGCTCCAGGCCTCCAGCTCCGCCAGGTCGATCGGCAGGGTCAGCCCATCGAACTGCACCACCAGCTCCTGGGCCGCCCGTGCCGGGGGAGACCCCGCAGCGGGCAGCAGCACCAGCAGACTGGCGAGCCATGCGGACAGGCGGCGGCGGTTTGGCAAAGGCCGATCAGGAACAGTCAGGCAGCCGGACAGGGAGGCTGGACTGGTGGTTCCAGTTTCCCCCGCCGCTGCGGGAGGTGGCGCTGGTGCGGCTGATCGACTCGATCGGTGCCGGCGGCGTGCTCTACCTCACCCCGCTGGTGTTCCACCTGGAGGCCTTCAGTGCCTCGAGTGTGACCCAGGGGCTGGCTCTGGCGGCCCTGGCGGGCACCCTGGGCCGGTTTGTGAGCGGGGTGCTGCTCGACCGGGGGCTCAACTGCAGGGTGCCGGTTCTGCTGGCCTGTGGCATGGCCCTGCTGGCCGACAGCACCCTGGTGGCTGCCCGGGAGGTGCCCGGGTACATCCAGGGGCAGCTGCTGCTCGGCGTTGCCATGGGCCTGTACTGGCCTGCGATCGAACTGGCCATCCCCCTGGCCTGTGCCAGCGGAGCGCGGCCGATTCCCTCGGCGCGGGGGTATGCCCTGGCGCGCACGGCGGATGCCGCCGGCATCGCCGCCGGCGCCCTGCTCGGCGCCCTGCTCGCCGCCGCTGACCATCTGCGGGCGATCTATGCGATCGACATGGCCTGCCTGGCGGTGATGACCGCCCTGCTGCTGCGGCGCCCCCTTCCCGATCCGCCCCCCCGCAACCCAGCGGAGGGATCAGATGCCTGGCGCTCCTGGCTGCCGCCCCTGTTGCCCGTGCTGGCCATCACCCTGCTGGCCACAGCCCTGCCGGCCCTGATGCAGAGCGCGCTGCCCCTGGATCTGGTGCGGGGCGGCCTGGAGCGGGCTGCCATGCCGGAGAGCCTGGGGGCCCTGTTGATCGGCCTGCAACTGGGGCTGCTGCTGGTGCTGCAATGGCCGGTGGGTCAGGCCCTGGCCCGGCGCCCGGTGGCCGTGGGCCTGAGCCTCAGCCTGGCCTGCTTCGCGGCGGGTACCGCAGGGCTGGCCTTCTCGGCCCTCACCCACCTGGGCCTGTGGGTGGTGGTGGTGGCCCAGATCCCCCTGGCCCTGGGCATGGCCGCCTTCCTCCCCACGGCCACAGAAGCCGTGATCCAGCTCACACCCACCGAGCATCGGGGCGTGGCCATGGCGCTGTTCTCCCAGTGCTTTGCCCTCAGCGCCCTGCTGGCCCCGCCCCTGGCGGGGATGGCATTGGATGCCCAGCAGCACGGGGGGGGATTCTGGATTCTGCTCACCCTGCTCTGTCTGGCAGGCTTCAACCTCAGCAGGCGGCTCAGGCCTGGGACGACTCCCGCTTGAGCCAGGCCTCATGGGGCAGGGGCTCGGTGCCGTATTCCCAGTCGTCGTAGTCGGGATCGTTGCGAATCTGCTGGTGCAACTCCTTCTGCACCTCGAAGTCGTGGGGATGCTCCACCGCAGCGGTTTCAGCCGTGTTGGGGGCGTCGGGGGAAGCGCTCATGGCTGGCTGGGAAACTGCTCCGATTTTCGCTGGTCAGGGCCCCGCTGCCGGGTGCCGCCATCGAGCGCAACGCGATGGGGCGCCGCCGGATGACACGTCTCTCCGTTGACAGGGGTCCTCGATGTCACGAATCTCAGCAAAAGAGACGGTTGTTACGGAACAGCGCCAAGCGATCCTTCACGTTGACTATATCGCGGGTTCAGTACAAGCCCTTGACCACCATCCAATCCAATCGGCTGAGGAGTGTCCTGGGCTCCGGGGAGCTAGCGATCCGCTTCCAGCCCATCGTCTCCCTCAAACAGAAACGGATGATTGGTCTGGAGGCCCTCGCCCGACCGGAGAGGATGGACGTGGGCCGGGCTTTTGCCATGGCCCAGGCAACAGGCTGCCTGCTCGAGCTCGACCGGCTCTGTCGCCAGACAGCACTCGTGGGATATGCGGAGCTGCTCACTCGAGTTGAGCCATCGGCAAGCCCCCTGCTGTTTCTCAACTTCGAGGCCTCCGTGATCGACGACGGGGCGGTGGGCTCGGGCGCCTTGCGAGAGGCCACCCGCTCTGCTGGGGTGGATCCGACCAACGTGGTTCTGGAAATCAATGAAAGCCTGGTGCGCAACCGCCATGCCCTGCGCCGTTTTGTCGAGGATCACCGCCAGCATGGTTTCCTCATCGCTCTCGACGATCTGGGAGCAGGCCACAGCAACCTGGCCCGGATCGCCGAACTGCGCCCCCAGATCATCAAGCTCGACCGCAGCCTGATCAGCGGCCTCGATCGGGACTTCGTCCAGCAGGAAACGGTGAAATCCCTTGCCCGATTGGGACAGTCCATCGGCGCCCTGGTGCTGGCGGAGGGGGTGGAGACCCTGGAGGAGGTGAACGTCTGCGCCGTCCACGGGATCGATCTGTTCCAGGGCTTCGTGTTCAGCCGCCCCCGACCCGCCGAGCAACTGTCTCTCGAACCGCAGGCCCAGGATCCCCTACTGCACGCTGCGGCCCGAGATCTGCGTGCCCAGGCCGTCCGCCGACTCCAGGAGCGTCGGGGGATCAGTCGGCAGCTGGAGAACCTCGCCGCCCAGGGCAGACAGGCCCTCATGGACCACACCGCCGACCAGTTCGAGCGGGTTCTGGCCTCTCTGGTCGAGCAAACCTCGGCAGTGGAAGCGGTTTACCTCCTGGACCATCAGGGCCAGCAACTCGGCCGAACGCACCTGGGGACGGAAAGTGAGGTGGTGCCCAACCGACTGTTCGCTCCCTCCAGTCACGGCACCGACCATTCCTGCAAGGACTATTTCTTCAGCCTGATGGATACGGGGATGGAACAGTTCACCACTGACAGTTACATCAGCTTGGCGACGGGAAATGTATGCCGCACCGTCTCGATGGCGGTGAACCACAGCGAGGGAAGCACCTACGTGCTCTGCCTGGATATCAACACCCAGTGCTGAAGACGAGGGGCCCCGAGCGGGACGGGACCCTCAGACCAAGAAGCCCTCAGACGTTGAACAGAAACTCCATCACATCGCCCTCGGCCACCACGTACTCCTTGCCTTCGGCCCGCAGCCAGCCCTTGTTGCGCGCTTCGGCCAGGGAGCCGGCTACCAGCAGCTGCTGGTAGCCGATGGTCTGGGCACGGATGAAGCCGCGCTCGAAATCGGTGTGGATCACGCCGGCCGCCTGGGGAGCGGTCATGCCGGCCTTGATGGTCCAGGCGCGGGTTTCCTTCTCGCCGGTGGTGAAATAGGTGCGCAGACCCAGCAGGCTGTAGGTGGCCCGGATCAGGCTCTGCAGCCCGCCTTCCTCCACCCCAAGGCCCACCAGGAACTCGGCGCGATCCTCCTCCGGCAGTTCGATCAGCTCGGCTTCCACCTGGGCGCTGATCCGCACCGTGCCGGCGCCTTCCTTCTCGGCCAGGGCCGCCACCTCCTCGCAGTAGGCGTTGCCGCTGGCGAGATCGTCTTCGCTCACGTTGGTGGCGTAGATGATCGACTTGGCGGTGAGCAGCCCCAGGGGCTTGATCATCGCGGCCTCCTCCTCGCTGAGGGCCACGCCGCGGGCGGCGCCGCCGGCCTCCAGGGCCGCCTGGATGCGCTCGAGGGCGGCATCCTCGACCTGGGCCTCCTTGCTGGTGCGCACCTGCTTCTTCAGCCGCTCGCGCCGCTTCTCCACCTGGGCCAGATCCGCCAGCCCCAGCTCCAGGTTGATCACCTCGGCGTCGCGGGCCGGCCCCACCGAGCCACTCACGTGAATCACATCGTCGTTCTCGAAGCAGCGCACCACGTGCACGATCGCGTCGACTTCGCGGATGTTGGCCAGGAACTTGTTGCCCAGCCCCTCTCCCTGGCTGGCCCCCTTCACCAGGCCGGCGATGTCAACGAACTCCACCCGGGTGGGCACGATCTCCTTGCTGGCGCTGAGCTCAGCCAGCTGATCCAGCCGGGGATCGGGCACCGCCACCACGCCCGAATTGGGCTCGATGGTGCAGAAGGGATAGTTGGCGGCCTCTGCCTGGGCGTTGGCCACCAGGGCGTTGAACAGGGTCGACTTACCCACGTTGGGCAGCCCGACGATTCCGGCTTTGAGCATCCCTGGAATCTACGGGGCACCCGCAGTTGGGCCCCCCAGCCGCGAGACTGGACTGCAACGGCACCCAGGTCGATTCCCAGTCTCGTTCCACCCGGTCTCAGACCGCCACAGGCGCCGGCAGCGGTGCCACAGGCCCCTGCGGGCCCTACCGCTGCGCCTGCTTCCCGGATCACTCCAGCCGCCGGAGCGACTGTTCCCCTCTGGCGCCGGCGGCGGATCTGGCTGGGGGCCCTCGCAGCGGCCTTCATCGTGGGGGGCGTGGGGTTCTGGCAGCGCCAGCGCGCGGCCAGCCAGGCTGATCTCAGTCCCTACACGGTGCTGGCCGACTCCGGCAGCCTGCCCGGGGTGGTCACCGCCAGCGGCGAACTGGAGGCGGAACAGCGGGTGAACGTGAGCCCGAAGCGCCAGGGGGTGCTGCAGGAGCTGTATGTGGAAGAGGGGGATCTGGTGCGCCGCGGACAGCCCCTTGCCCGCATGGACAGCGACGACCTGCGGGAGCGCATTGGAGAACTGCGGGCCCAGCTGCTCTCGGCAGAGGCCCAGCTCACCCGCAGCCGCAGTGAACTGGAGCGAAACGAGCGGCTCTATCGCCAGAACGCGATCAGCCTCAGTGACTACAACGCCGTGCGCAGCACCTTTCAGGTGGATGAGATGGCGGTGAAGGCGGCCAGGCAGCGGCTTGAGGCCCGGCTGGTGGAGCAGGCCGACCTCACGATCCGTGCCCCCTTCGATGGCGTGGTCACCCAGCGCTTCGCTGACCCGGGCGCCTTTGTGACCCCGACGACGACGGCGGCCGCGGTGGCCGGCGCCACCAGTTCCTCGATCGTCGAGCTCTCCCAGGGGCTGGAGGTGGTGGCCAAGGTGCCGGAGAGCGACATCGGCCGGATCCGCCTCGGTCAGGAGGCGAGCGTGCGGGTGGATGCCTTCCCCGACCGGCGCTTCCCGGCCCGCGTCAAGCGGATCACGCCGCGGGCCGTGAAGCTGAACAACGTCACCTCCTTCGACGTCTTCCTGCAGTTCACGGTGCCGCAACCCGATCTCCGCATCGGCATGACGGCGGATGTGGGCTTCCAGACCGGCCAGATCCAGGCCCGCACCCTCGTGCCCACGGTGGCCATCGTCACCGAGGCCGGCAAGCCCGGCGTGCTGCTGGTGGGGAAGGATCGCAAACCCCGCTTCCAGCCCGTGGAGCTCGGCGTGAGCAGCGGCAAGAACACCGAGATCCTCTCGGGCCTGGAGCCCGGTACCCGCGTCTTCATCGACCTGCCCCCCTGGGCCAGCCGTCGCCCCTGAACACATGGGCTGCAGCCGGCCCGTCTCAGCCCGCCTCTCAGCCGGTGGCGGCCAGAAAGCGGCGGGCGGCCTCCACGATGCGTCCGGAGGCCTGGCCATCGCCGAAGGGGTTGTGGGCCCGGGCCATGGCGTCATACGCCGCCAGATCGGTGAGCAGGGTGCTTGCCTCGGCGACGATGTCGGCCGTGGCGGTGCCGATCAGCTTGGCCGTGCCGGCGCTCACGGCCTCCGGCCGCTCGGTGGTGCGGCGCAGCACCAGCACCGGCTTGCCCAGGGACGGGGCCTCCTCCTGCAGGCCGCCGGAATCGGTGAGCACCAGGGTGCAGCCGCGCATCGCCGCCACCAGCTGGTCGTAGTCGAGCGGCTCGGTGAGGAAGGCGCGCGGGTGGTTGCCCAGCAGCGCCTGCAGCGGCTCGCGCACGGTGGGGTTGCGGTGCAGGGGCAGCAGCAGGGCCGTGTCGGGAAACCGCTCCAGCAGCTGCAGGAAGCCCTGGCCGATCTCGCCCAGCCGCTCACCCCAGTTCTCGCGCCGGTGCACGGTCGCCAGGATCACCCGCTGGCTCGCCCAATCCAACCCAGGCTGCTCGTAGACAGGGGCCTGCTCGGCCATCTGCAGCAGCGCATCAATCACCGTGTTTCCTGTGGTGAGCACCGTGCCGATCACCCCCGAGGCCCGGCAGTTGGCGGCCGACACATCCGTGGGCGCGAAGTGCAGCTGGGCCACCTGGGAGATCAGCCGGCGGTTGGCCTCCTCCGGGAAGGGATCGAACAGGTTGTCGGTGCGCAGCCCCGCCTCCACATGGCCCACCGGGATCTGCTTGTAGAAGGCCGCCAGGGCCGAGGCGAAGGCGGTGGTGGTGTCGCCCTGCACCAGCACCAGATCGGGCCGGTGGGCGGCGAACTCCTCTTTCAGGCCCTGCAAGGCTGCGCAGGTGATGTGGGTGAGGGTCTGCTTGGGCGCCATCAGCGCCAGGTCGTGGTCAGCCTGGAGACCGAACAGCTCCATCACCTGGCTCACCATCTCGCGGTGCTGGCCGGTGAGCACCACGCGGGTGCGGAAGTCGGGGGCGGCCTGGAAGGCGCGGATCACCGGCGCCAGCTTGATCGCTTCCGGCCGGGTGCCGAGCACGATCGTGACCAGGGGCAAGGGCACCACGAAGGCGGCGAGTGGGCGGATCCTACGGAGCCCCACCAGGGCTGACAGATGCGGGCGGGGCAGCGAAGCTGGGGAGATTCCGGCGGTTGACCATGACGACCTCGCCCTTTCCCCCGTCTCCCCTGCCGCCGGCCCCCTTCCCCGCCGGCGCGGGGGCTGGCCTGCCCCTGCCGCCCCCGGCCAGTGCTGCCCACAGCCCCGCCGCCACTCCGGCCGCCACGCCAACCGCCCCCCCCAGCGCCGACCTTGGTCCCCTGCCGGCCAACCTCGAGGCGATCGTGCGCCTGGCCAATGAGCGCAACTTCTCCGACGTGCACCTCGGAGTCGGGGAGGAGCCGCGCTACCGCGGCAGGGGAGAGATGCTGCGCACCGGCTGGCCGGTCACGGACCAGGCCACCTTCAACGGCTGGATGCGCGAGATGCTCAGCCCGGCGGAGGTGGATAACTTCCTGCGCGACAAGGAATACGACGGTTCCCACGCCTTCCCCTTCGTGCGGGTGCGGATCAACCTGATGGATTCCCTGCGCGGCCCGGCCATGGTGCTGCGCCTGATTCCCCAGAAGATTGCCACCTTGGAGGATCTCAATCTGCCGGAGGTGCTCAAGGAGATCTGCGGCCGGCCCAAGGGCATGATCCTGGTCACGGGGCCCACCGGATCCGGCAAGAGCACCACGCTCGCGGCCATGATCGACTGGATCAACTCCAACATGAGCCGCCACATCCTCACGATTGAGGATCCGATGGAGTTTGTGCATGAGAGCCGCCAGTCGCTGATCCGCCACCGGGAGGTGGGGCAGCACACCAAGGTCTTCCACAACGCCCTGCGCGCCGCCCTGCGGGAAGACCCGGACGTGATCCTGATCGGGGAGATCCGCGACCAGGAAACCGTCGCAACGGCGATTGAGGCCTCGCAGACAGGTCACCTGGTGTTCGGAACCCTGCACACCAACTCCGCCGTGAAGACCGTGGAACGGGTGCTGGGCATGTATCCACCGACGGAGCAGGACAGCGTGCGCAGGGCCGTCTCCGAAACGTTGCTCGCCGTGGTGGCCCAGGGCCTGCTCAAGACCACCGACGGCAAGCGCTGCGCCTACCACGACATCCTGATCAACACCGATGCCTGCAAGGACTACATCCAGCGGGGTGAACTCGATGAAATCGAGGAGATCATGAACCGCAGCGCCTTTGATGGCATGCAGACGGCCAACCAGGCGTTGCTGAAGCTGGTGCAGGACGGCCGGGTGGAGGCGGAGGACGCCCTGGCCCAGAGCCTCAAGCCCAACGAACTGGCCCAGGCCCTGCGCGGTCGCACCTGAGGGCTGGCGCCGGCTGGCGGTGCCTCAACGCAGGGCCAGCCGGCTGATCAGCACAACCGCCAGGCCCAGGGACAGGCCCAGCATGGCCAGGCGTCCATTCCAGATCTCGGCCTGGGGAGTGAAGCCCCGCCGCCAGGCATTGAGCTCGCTGGAACTCACGGGCTCGACCTCAGGCTGCGGCCCGGTCTGCTGGGTGGGGTGCGCGGGGGCCATGGCGGGGGCGGCGCAGTGGGTGGATCCGAAGCCTAAGCGGATTAAAAAAGCGCCTGCGTTTCGTAAAGCCGACCCGCCTGATCCAGGGGCAGGCGGGCAGCCACCCCGAGATCGAAGGCCGACCGCACCCCGGCCTCCAGCCGCCGGCAGGCCGCCACCCCGATCATGGCGGCGTTATCGGTGCAGTAGGCGAGCGGGGCTACCCGCCACTGCAGCTTCTCCCGCCCACAGCGGGCCTCCAGCAGCGTCCGCAACCTGCGGTTGGCGGCCACCCCACCCACCAGCACCAGGGTGCGCAGTCCCTGGTCACGGGCACAGCGGCAGCTGCGCTCCACGAGCACCTCCGCCACCACCTGTTCGAAGCTGGCCGCCAGGTCGGCCACCGGCAGCGGCTCACCGCTCTCCTGCTGGCGCTGCTCCAGAGCCCGCACCTCGCGGAGCATGGCCGTCTTGAGGCCGCTGAAGCTGAAGTCATAGGGATGAAAACCACCCCCCGGCAACGAGATCCTTCCCTTGGGGAGAGCGAATCGCGAGGGGTCGCCCCCCGCGGCTGCGGCCTGTATGGCTGGCCCTCCCGGATAACCCAGTCCCAGCAGGCGGGCCACCTTGTCAAAGGCTTCGCCCGCCGCATCGTCGTGGCTGCGGCCGATGCGGCTGAAGTGCCCCGGAGCATCCACCCGCACCAGCTCGGTGTGCCCCCCGCTCACCAGCAGCACCAGGTAGGGGCCCTCCGGCAGCGGCTCCCCCAGCTGCACCGAGGCCAGATGACCTTCGAGGTGGTGGATGCCGAGGAAAGGCTTGTCATGCAGCCGGGCCAGGGTGCGGCCCGTCACGGAGGCCACCAGCAACGCCCCCACCAGCCCCGGCGCCACCGTGGCGGCCACCGCGTCCACCGCCGCCACCGGTAGGCCGCTCTGCCCGCAGACCTGCTCGATCAACTGGGGCAGGGCCTCCACATGTCGGCGGGAGGCGATCTCGGGCACCACGCCACCCCAGCGCGCATGCTCCTCCACCTGGGAGGCCACGGAGCTGGCCAGCACGGTTGATCCGGAGACGATGGCCGCGGCCGACTCGTCACAACTTGTTTCGAGGGCCAGAACCGTTGCCATGTGCCCGCTGGAGCGCCCCTACTGTCCGCTGGTGACATCCTGCACCGCGATGCGCCGTCTTTTCCCCCGCCTGTGCGCGGTTCTGCTCTCCGCCTTCCTGCTCTTCGGCTTTGCACCCGTCGCCAAGGCAGACGCATCGGTTGCCGGCCTCACCCCCTGCGCCGAAAGCCCCCGCTTCCAACAGCGCGCGGCCACTGCCAAGACCGACCAGGCCAAGGCCCGTTTCGAGATGTACAGCCAGGCCCTCTGCGGCACCGATGGCCTGCCCCACCTGATCGTGGACGGCCGCTGGAGTCACGCCGGTGACTTCATCATTCCTGGCATCGCCTTCCTCTACATCGCCGGCTGCATCGGCTGGGCTGGCCGCTCCTACCTGATCGCGATCCGCGGCAGCAAGGACGCCACCATGAAGGAAATTCAGATTGATCTTCCCCTCGCCTTCAAGAGCACCCTGGGCGCTGCCACGTGGCCCCTGGCTGCCTTCGGTGAACTGTCCGGCCGGAAGCTGACCGAAGCCGACGACAAGATCACGGTCTCTCCCCGCTGATCTCCCGGTTCAGCGCCCTCAAGGCTATCTGTCCCTCCGCCAATCTTTCGATGAAAAAGTTCCTCACCACCGCTCCGGTTTTCTCGGCGATCTGGTTCACCATCACCGCCGGCATCCTGATCGAGTTCAACCGCTTCTTCCCCGACCTGCTCTTCCACCCGATGTGACGGAGCACTCTGGCTTCGGCCCCCTCGGGGGCCATTTTTTTTGCGGCCCCTCGAGGGCCGTTTTTTGTGGGCTGAGCCAGCAGGTGGCGGCCGATGCGGTGGGGATCTCGGTGCGCAGCGCCCAGCGGATCGATCGGGGTGAGCTGCAACCCGAGGGGCAGCAGTTGCAGCGGGGTCGGCATTGGCGCACTCGCGCCGATCCGCTGGCTGAGGTCTGGAACAGCGTCCTGGTGCCGATGCTGGAGAAGGCACCGCAGCTGGAACCCCAGACGCTGCTGCTGCACCTGGAGCGGACCTTCCCGGATCAGGAGTGGTACCGGCGCAAGCGGACCCTGCAGCGCCGCGTCGAGCAGTGGCGGGCCCTGCATGGCCCGGCCCAGGAGGTGATGTTCCTGCAGGAGCACCGGGCCGGGGTGCTGGGGATCTCGGATTTCACCGTGCTCAAGGGTGAGCCGATCACGATCGGTGGGGAGGTGCTGGAGCACCGGTTGTTCCACGTCCGGCTGCCCTATTCAGGCTGGTGTCATGTGGCGGTGATCCATGGCGGTGAGAGCTTTGTCGCCCTGGCCGAGGGGCTGCAGAACGCCCTGGCTCTCTGCGGCGGGGTGCCGTTGGAGCACCGCACCGACAGCCTCAGCGCCTGCTTCCGCAATCGCGACGGCAGCTACGCCGGTGACTACACCAGCCGTTACCGCGAGCTCTGCGCCCACCTGGGCGTGATCGCCACCCGCAACAACCGCGGCGTCGCCCATGAGAACGGCGCCATTGAGGGCCCGCACCGGCACTGGAAACAGCGGCTGGAGCAGCAGCTGATCCAGCGCGGCAGCAGGGATTTCGAGACAAAAGCGGAGTACCGCCAGCTGGTGGAGCAGGTCAGCGCCGACCTCAACAACCGGCCCAGCGTGCAGCAGAAGCTGGCGATCGAGCGGCTGCATCTGCGGCCGTTGCCGGTGGAGCGCTTTGCCGACTACGAGCCGGTGGTGGCGCGGGTGCGGAGCACCAGCACGATCGAGGTGCGCGCCGTCACCTACAGCGTCCCCTCACGGCTGATCGGTCAGCAGCTGAGCGTGCACCTGCGCCACGACCGGCTGGATCTGTTCCTGCGCAGCCAGTTCGTGGAGATCCTGCCGCGGCTGCATGCCCGCAAAGGGCAGAAGGCGCTGCGGCGGATCGATTTCCGCCATGTGATCGAAAGCCTGCGGCGTAAGCCCCGGGCGCTGCTGCGGGCCCAGCTGCAGAACGATCTGCTCCCCGGCGAATCGTGGCGTCAGTTGTGGCGAAAACTCCTGGCGGCCCTGCCGCCGGATGAGGCCGCCAAGGTGATGGTCGACGCCCTCCATGTCGCCGCCCGCACGGATGACCTGCCAGCTGTGGAGCGGTATCTGCTCCGTCAGCTCCGCCGCGGTGAGCTGAGCCTCAGTTCCCTGCGCGATCACTACGGCCTGCGGCCCCCACGGGGCCTCTCGGCCATGCCCCAGCTCGACATCCCTGAACACACCCTCAGCAGCTATGACGAACTCCTGGGTGGAGCCCCCCAGCCGGCCGGCGCTGGAGATGGCGCTGCCAGACCTGTTGAAACAACTGAAACTTCCCCAGATCCGCAGCCAGTGGCAGGCGGCCGAACAGCAGGCCACAGCCGAGGGCTGGGATCCCGCCAGCTACCTCTATGTGCTGGCCGAGCAGGAACACCAGCAACGCCACCAGGCACGGCTGCGGCGGCTGTTGCATGAGGCCCAGCTGCCGTTGCCCAAGACCCTCGCCGAGTTCGACTGGGGCGCTATCCCCGATCTGGACCGGCATCAGATCGAGCAGCTCGCCCATGACACCAGCTGGCTGGATCGGGCCGAGAACCTGCTGCTGTTCGGTCCCAGTGGCGTGGGCAAAACCCATCTGGCAGCGGGGATCTGCCGCAGCTTGATCGCTCTGGACCGCTCGGCACGCTTCTACTCCGCCACCACGCTGGTGCAGGAACTGCAGCGGGCCAAGGCCGACTACGCCCTGGCCAAGGCCCTCAACCGCCTCGATCGCTTTGCCCTGCTGGTGATCGATGACATCGGCTACGTCCGCAAGGACGAGGCCGAGACCTCGGTGCTGTTTGAGCTGGTGATGCACCGCTACGAGCGCAGGTCCCTGCTGGTCACCTCCAATCAGCCATTCAGCGAGTGGGAGAACGTGTTCTCCACCAGTGCCATGACCGTGGCGGCGGTGGACCGGCTGGTGGACCACACCACCTTGATCCAGATCAATGGCGAGAGCTACCGCCGCAAAAGGGCACGGCGTTCGGCATCCTGACCGGGCGTCAATTACCCGCCAACCGGGCCCGAACTCAGCGCGGCCCAACCCCCTGCCAGGGCAGGGGGTTGGGGGCTCGTACCCGCCAACGTAATTGACGCGAGCCGCATGCGTAGTTGACACCGGGCAGCTGGGAGGCCGAGATCAGCCTGGCCCGCTTTCTGTGGAGGTACTGCCATGTAAGCCCACACAGCTCCCTGGGAGGCAAAACTCCCCATGAGGTCTACACTGAGACCGAACCCTGCTCCTCCCGTCCAAAGTTAATGATGTCAGGGGCTGGAACTGTCCAATAAAAGGCACCCACCTCACTTCCAGCAGGGAAAGAGTGTTGTGAGAGTGCGTGAGCAGCCGATGCATCTTCTGTTCGATGCGCGCTTGAAGCAGCGAGGAACATCCACGACATGCAACGTGCGCGCCAACACCGCCTTCATCGCACCGGTGAATGGTGAGTCCATTGCTTTGCTCTGCAAGGGGGCTGCCATGGGAGAGCCAAGGCCCCCCTTTGTTCTCCCGAAGCAACCCGAAAAGCAGGACCCCGTCAGCGGACTCACACCTTGAAAACGGTGTGATACCAGCAGTTTCTTGGATCCGCCTCGCTTTCGGGGGAGCAGGTGTGGGCCATCATCCCGTAAGAGTAATGCAGCATCTTGCCGCTACGGCTCGTGTCGTAACCGCTGCTGAACCATTCGCCATAGGGATCATTGATGATGAATCCCTTGTGGTCATAGCCACAGATCACGACGATATGGCCTGATCCGGTGAAGTAGCCATGAATGATCACCGGATTGCCAGCGTCGATGGAGCTGCGAATGTTCTGGAAACTGCCATCCACACGAAAGATGTCCCGGAACCCCTGAAAGGATTCGATCAGGTTTTTCATCGCCTGGGGGTCGTGCCTGTCCCATCCCCGCTGCTCCATCTTGCGGTAAAGGTCGTCCTCTAGCTGCAACCCAGGCGGATCCTTCATGCCAAGGAAGAGTAGACACATTGCAATGGAGGTGACATTACAGCTGCCGGTGGGATTCTCCACATTGTCGCGCTGTGACCGGTAAGGAACCTCAAGGAGATGGGGGCCACTGGCGATGCTCACCGGGGGCTGGGCCGCAACTGCTGGTGTGGTCCCGGCGCTGTTCGTCACCGCTCCCGCCTTTTTCCAATGGGGCAGGTAGACCCACCAGTCGCCCGCCCCATAGGCGAGCCGCACCTGGATCGCGTTTCCAACCTGTTGCAACAACGCCTCCGTTTTGTATTGCTTACCCGTTTCCACGGGCACCAACTGCTGGGGGGCGAGCTGGGTGGAATCCAGATTGTCTTTCTTGAGGAAGGTTTCCGTGATGGCTTCGTAGATCTCATTGGCGGCCGCCGGCTGGCCACTCCCCATCAGCTCGGCCAGACCGGACGACCAGAGATCCCCCTCGGCCGTGCGGCGGCGGCGCAGGCCAGCCTCCACATTGGTGCCTGGATTCACATACAGCAGCAGGGCCTTGGGCACATCATTCCAGCGTTTTTCCCGCAGGCAGGCGGTGATGGTGTTGAAGCCGCCGTTGCCGAAGAAATCGGCGCCGAGGTTGTAGGCGAAGCTGCACAGGGCCGACTGCATCTTGGGGTGCATGTCGGCCCAATGGGGGATTGTGCCGCTGATCGGCTGCCAGTAGTGCTCCTGCAGCGTGGTCACCAGACACTTGTCCGCATCCTCTTGGGTGATCGTCTCCCCTGGTCGGACGCGTCGTCCATCGGGATAGACGGTGGTGCCCCAACCAATGGTGAAGGGCTCCCCACCACTCAGGGGATCTGAGTAGGCCCGCAGGGAACAGCCCTCAAACTCCTTCACAAGATCGATGGCCAACTGGGAGACGGTGCTGGCCATGAAGGGAGCGCAGAAGGCTTTTCGTTGGTTCTAGCAAAGCAGCCGCCGCGGGGCATCAGGGGCTGTTGGGCAGTGGATTGCTGTCAGGCGGCTGCCGCTGCCGCAGCAGCCTGTCGTAGGTTTCACGCGCGAAGCTGGTGTCCAATTTCACCGATCCGTGGTGGATGGCCAGCAGCCTCCGATCAAACCTGTTCACCAGTTCGGCAACCGCCGCTTGAGTGCCCAGAGGAATCGGAGGTTTGTCCGCTGGCGCGTTTGAATCAGGCTCCGGAGAGATCAGGAGTTGATTGTTCGCCAGACTGCTCCTGAACTGAGACAGAAGCTCAATTCCATTTTGATGATCTTCCCAATTGGACTGGGCCCGTTCCTGAGCACCACCAAGCGAGAGAAAACCGACAGCGAGAACCAATAAAGACAGCGAAGAGATAAACATCGCTTGCTCACAACGGGACACTTCACCAATTCCTTTTGGCAAGCGGATCATGCCAGTGATGACGAGAATGGCCGCCGCTCCGGTGGAAACCGCACCCAGAGCGCCCACCTGCATTCGATAATAACGAGCCAGATGACATTGCCTGCTCAGACGCATGGTCAGGCTGGCATTCTGCTGCTTCAAGATCAGTTGCTGCCCCCTGGATGCCCCTTTTAGTTCTCGGATTAGCTCGTCATTCATCCGGTAATTCCAGATCAACATATTGGTTGAATCTCCTCTCTTCAGCACAGTGAGGGCATCCAAAGCGGCGGTTTGATGCGCGCTGTCGTTAAGGATGGGACAAAATTGGAGCCTGTTTGCCATAGAGCTACTGAACGCCCACGACCCCAAATAGATGCCAAACCCGATCAGGCCGATGAAGCCAGCAAGCGAAGCCTGGCCCAAGCGTGTCAGTCGTTGCTTAGGGGGATTTGGCGCACCTTCAGCAGGAACAACCTCTATCAAGCGAGGAAGCATACGTCGGAGTTCCTCCCTCATGCTGCAAGAATGATTCACTAGTGATTTCCCGGCACCACTGTATCGGCGTTATCAGCTGCAGCAATATGATCTCGCATTGTGCGGTCGCCTGCAATCCCCGCAAGGGTGGATCCCAGCTGATCCTATGCAGGAAGGCACAGCCGTTGCGCACGGAAACACTGATCTACCGCAAGCGGAAGCCCTGCGGGCTAGGGCGCCAAACTCAACAGCAGCTCTTGCCTTACCACGGACAATCGGTCGAACATGTCGTTGAACCAGGTTGACAATGCGGTCGGGCATGCTGCGGCTTTTGGAGTACAGCAGGATGCTTTGCTGGTGGTGCAGCTCGCTGATCACGAGCAGCTTGTGCCACCAGTGTGTCGTCAAGCTCGAAAGGCTTGCGCAAGAAGCGATCAAAGCATCGATGGCATCGAGATTGGTTGCGTCCCTTGGAGTGGCGTAAAAGCTGAGGCCTGTGATCTGATCGGAGATCAGTGATCAGGCAGCTTGTCCGGCGACGATTAGATAGGCGGGACCGCGCAACTACATAGGCGGGTCTCAGGACGCGACAACAAGGCTCCCGATCCCGGTCTGGAACCCTGCGATGCCCGCCCCTCTGTCGTTGCGGATCAAGGAGCGGTACATGGCCAAACGGGCCGGTGGGCTGAGCCGGGCCGGGTCTGCGCCGGCTGCTCCTCAACCCCCAGAGAGCTCCTGCCGCCGCTCAGGCCAGCTCCATCAGTCCCTCCAGCTCGGCTAGGGCCTGCTGGAGATCGCCGTTCACCAGGGCCGCGTCGAATTCGGCCTCCGCCGCCAGCTCCACCCGTGCGCGCTCCAGACGCCGCTGAATCGCCTCCTCGCTATCGGTGCCGCGGCCACGGATGCGCCGCTCCAGCTCGGCCAGGCTCGGGGGCTTGATGAACAGCTGGAATCCCGCCGGGAAGCTGCGCCGCACTTGCCGGGCCCCCTCCAGCTCGATCTCCAGCAGCACGGGCCGACCGGCGGCGAGCTGGGTCTCCACCGGCTGCCGCGGGGTGCCATAGAGGTTGCCGGCAAATTCAGCCCACTCCAGGAAACCGCCCTCGGCCACCTGCTCTTCGAAGCGCTCGCGGCTGAGGAAGAAGTAGCTCTGGCCCTCCACCTCCCCCTGGCGCGGAGCGCGGGTGGTGGCCGACACCGAGAGCCAGATTTGCGGATGACGCTCGAGCAGCTGGCCCACCAGCGTTCCCTTGCCGACGCCACTGGGGCCGGTGATCACGGTGAGGCGAGCCATCGCAGCATCGGCGGTCGGGCTGCAGAGTAGGGGCCCCCACGGAGCCCCCAGCGCAGGCGATGGCGAGGCTGCAGCCGATGGACCTCACCAGCCTGCGGGCCGTGCTGGCGGAATGGCGGCCCCTGCTGGTGCCCAGCCGCTTCGAGAAGGTGCAGCAGGGCAGCAGCCACAGCCTGCAAGTGGCGCTGCGCCACCTGAACGGGGTGGAGTGGCTGGAGCTCTGCTGGCAGGCCGAGGCGGCCCGGGTGCACGCCATCGCGCCGCCCCCGCGGCAGGGAGAGGGCAGCACCCTGGCCCAGCAACTGCAGCACGGTCTGCGGGGCCTGGCCCTCACCGGCTTCAGCCAACCGGGCTGGGAGCGGGTGGTGCTGCTCGACTTCGCCCGACGGCCGGGCGAGCCGCTGGAGAAGCAGCTGGTGATCGAGCTGATGGGCCGGCACAGCAACCTGTTCCTGCTCGATGCCGATGGGCGGGTGGTCACGCTGGCGCGCCAGGTGAAGGCCAGCCAGTCGCGGCTGCGGCCGATCGGCACGGGCGATCCTTACCTGCCGCCGCCGCCGCTGGCCGGGGAGCCCCCCCGCCTGGAGGAGGCCTTCACCGACTGGCAGCGACGTCTGCTGCTGCTGCCCCTGCCCCTGGGCCTCGCCCTGCGGGACGCTTACCAGGGGGTGAGCCCGGCCCTGGCCAGCCAGCTGGTGCCCGAAGCCTGGCTCAGCGTGCCCGTTCAGGAGCTGGGCGCGGAGCAGTGGCAGCGGCTCTGGCAGGCCTGGCGCACCTGGCTCACGGCCCTGGAGTCCGAGCAGTTCAGCTGGCACGCCGGCGCCGGGGGGACCTACTGCTGCTGGGCCAGTCCCCAGGTCGGGCCGGCTCAGGCCCCGGGCAGCGGCCCCCTGGCCATCAACCGGGCCCTCGCCGCCCTCGCCGATCGGCTTCTGGCCGAGCGCCAGTGGGTGGAGCAACGGCAGCAGCTGGCGCAGCAGCTGCAGCGGCTGGCGGAGCGGGAGGGCCGGCAGGTGGCGGAGCAGGAGCAGCTGCTGGCGGCCACGGCCGGCACTGAAGCCCTGCAGCAGCAGGCCGACACCCTCCTCAGCCAGCGCCAGCCCAGCCGGCAGTGCATCGATGAAGCCCAGGCCCTCTACCGGCGGGCCCGCAAACTGCGGCGGGCAGTCGGCGCCATCACCCCCCGGCTGGAGCTCCACCGCCAGCAGCTGGGTGCCATCGAGGCGAGCCTCACCTACCTGGAGCAGGCCGAGAGCCTTGATCAGCTGGAGGCGATCCGCGAGGAGCTTGAGGAACTGCTGGGCCGCAGCAGTCGCCAGGCGCGGCGGCAGCGACCGGCAACGGCTGCCGCCGAAGGCAAGCCCGCGCCGCTGGAGCTCCACACCAGGGCCGGTGTGCCCCTGCAGGTGGGCCGCAACCACCGCCAGAACGAGTGGATCGCCTTCCGCCAGGCCCGCCGCGGCGATCTCTGGTTCCATGCCCAGGAGCTGCCGGGGAGCCACGTGGTGCTCAAGCGGTCGACGATGCCCACCGACGAGGCTGACCTGCAGTGCGCCGCCGATCTGGCCGCCCACTTCAGCCGGGGGCGCGCCAACGGGCGGGTGCCGGTGGTGATGGTGCCGGTCGACGAGCTGCAGCGCATTCCAGGGGCGGCCCCGGGAACGGTGCGCCATCGCGGCGGCACGGTGCTGTGGGGCGTGCCGGAACGGGCCCTTAGCCTGCTGGCAGCGCAGCAACCATGAGCACCTCTCTCCCGGAACCGCCGCCGCCGATCCGCATCGCCCCGAAGCCGGATCCGGATGCCTTCCCCGGCGAGGTGGAGATGAGCCTGGTCGATCACCTCGAGGAGCTGCGCCGGCGCATCCTGCGCAGCCTGCTGGTGGTGGTGATCTCCGCCGCCGGCTGCCTGGTGGTGGTGAAACCTCTGGTGCGCCTGCTGGAGATGCCCGCCGATGGGATCCGCTTTCTGCAGCTGGCGCCCGGCGAGTTTCTGTTCGTGTCCCTGAAGGTGGCTGGCTACGCCGGCCTCAGCCTGGCCCTGCCCTGGGTGCTCTACGAAATCCTGGCCTTCGTGCTCCCTGGCCTCAGCCGCCGGGAGCGCCGGCTGGTGGCGCCTGCAGTGGCGGGATCTGCCGTGCTCTTCGCCGCCGGCCTGGCCTTTGCCTGGTGGGCCCTCGTGCCGGCCGCCCTGCGCTTTCTGGTCAGCTACGGGGCCGACGTGGTGGAGCCGAGCTGGTCGATCGAGCGCTATCTCGACTTCGTGTTGCTGCTGATGGTGGCCACAGCCCTGGCTTTCCAGCTGCCGGTGCTGCAGCTGATCCTGGGGGCCCTTGGGCTGATCCGGGCCCGCACGATGCTCTCGGCCTGGCGCTGGGTGCTGCTCACGGCCGCGATCGCCGGGGCGGTGCTCACCCCTTCCACCGATCCGGTGACGATGCTGCTGCTCGGCGGGGCGATCACCGCCCTCTATCTGGTGGGCGTGGGCCTGGTGGCGCTCACGGAGCAACTGCGACCTGCCACGGGTGCCGAAGCGTCCTGAGACCGATCAGGAGGCGCCTCGGGTCACACGCACCCTTGCGCGGACCAGCTCAGAGGATGTACTCACCAAGCCGATCCGGGGGGATCTCGAGGGGTAGTCCCATGGCGCGGCCGAGGCGCGGTTTGTCTGCTGTGGTCTCCAGCCAGTGGCGCACCTGGGTGGCAACCCCCATGCCGTTGAGCAGGCCGGCCACCTCCTCGAGCTTGGCCTGGTAACCCTCGGCGGTGAGGGGAAAGGACTGCTGCTCCAGATAGGCCCACATCACCTGCAGGTAGAGCCGTCCGCGGCGCTGCACCAGATGCAGGTCGTAGGAGGCCTGCCAGCGGCGCTGCAGCAGGGCCTGGATCTCGGCGCCACTGAGAGGAGCCGGAGGTGGCTGGTGGAGAAGGTCAGGGTCCACGGAGTCGTGCAGCCGACAGGGGGCACTGGGATGGGTGGCGGGGGTAGGCCGGACTGCGGATCAGGATCCTGGGGTGGGGACCGGACCTAGCAGCAAATCGAGCCCAGCGCAGGTCGTCAGTCTGGAGCACAACAGCTTGTTGCAGTGGCCTGGGGAGCCCCGGCCCAGCTGTCGGAGCGGGTGGGGCAGGCCTTAATGTGGCCGCCACGTTGCACCGGCTACACCGGCACGTCGTACATGACCCAGATCCCAGCCAGCGCGAGTGGTGATGTGCCCGGAATGGGTCGTCGGCAGTTCATGAATCTGCTCACCTTCGGGTCGGTGACCGGCGTTGCCCTCGGCGCCCTCTACCCGGTGGTGAACTACTTCATTCCGCCCAAGGCAGCCGGCTCCGGCGGCGGCACCACCGCCAAGGACGAGCTCGGCAACGCCGTGACCGCCAGCGGCTGGCTGGCAACCCACCGCGAGGGCGACCGCAGCCTGGTGCAGGGCCTGAAGGGCGATCCCACCTACCTGATCGTGGAGGGCGAGGACGCCATCGGCAGCTACGGCATCAATGCGATCTGCACCCACCTGGGCTGCGTGGTGCCCTGGAACGCGGCGTCGAACAAGTTCATGTGCCCCTGCCACGGCTCCCAGTACGACGCCACCGGCAAGGTGGTGCGCGGCCCGGCTCCCCTGTCCCTGGCCCTGGCCCATGTGTCCGTGGAAAACGACAACGTGTTCGTGAGCCAGTGGACCGAGACCGACTTCCGCACCGGCGACAAGCCCTGGTGGGCCTGATCCGACAGCTCCTGCCTTTCCCGTCGACCCGTTCCCGCCCGTGATGCGCCGCTCCCTCTCCTCCCTGCTTGGCTCCCTGATCGGCACCAGCCTGGCCCTGGCCGTCGTTCTCGGCGCGGCCAGCCCCAGCTGGGCCTATCCCTTCTGGGCGCAGCAGAACTACGCCAGCCCCCGCGAGGCCACCGGCAAGATCGTCTGCGCCAACTGCCACCTGGCCAAGAAAGCCACCCGGGTGGAAGTGCCCCAGGCCGTCTTCCCCGACACGGTCTTCAAGGCCGTGGTGGAAATTCCTTACGACACCTCGGTGCAGCAGGTGGCGGGTGACGGCAGCCCCACCGGCCTGAACGTGGGTGCGGTGGTCATGCTCCCCGAGGGCTTCACCCTCGCTCCCCAGGACCGGCTGAGCGACGAGCTCAAGGAGGAGACCGCCGGCATCTTCTACAGCCAGTACTCCGACGACCAGCCCAACATCCTGCTGGTGGGCCCCATTCCTGGTGACCAACACCAGGAGATCGTCTTCCCGGTGCTCTCCCCCGATCCGGCGACCGACAGCTCCATCCATTTCGGCAAGTTCCAGCTGCACGTGGGTGGCAACCGGGGCCGGGGCCAGGTGTACCCCACCGGTGAAAAGAGCAACAACGGTGTGTTCACCGCCCCCGCCGCCGGCACGGTTTCGGCCATCACCCCGGCTGATGCAGGTGCCACCGTGGTGGAGATCACCACCGAGGACGGCAACAAGGTGAGCGAGTCGGTGCCCGCCGGCCCGACCGTGACGGTGGCCGTGGGTGATGCGGTGGCCGCCGGCGCTGCCCTCACCAACGACCCGAACGTGGGTGGCTTTGGGCAGATCGATGCTGAGATCGTGCTGCAGAACCCCGTTCGCATCTACGGCCTGCTCGCTTTCTTCGCCGCCATCGCCCTGGCCCAGATCATGCTGGTGCTGAAGAAGCGCCAGGTCGAGAAGGTGCAGGCCGCCGAAGGGCTGGTCTGAACGCTTCAGGCTCCCTCGCCAGGGTGGGATTGTTGGTGTCCTTGCGACCAGCGGTCTCCCCAGGCCAGCCGTGGCCACAATCCCCTTGACTGCTCTCAACGGTTTGCCGCTGCTCTCCGCCTTCACCTCTCCAGGGCCCCTGGTTTTCCAGCTGGGCCCTGTTTCCTTGCGTTGGTACGGGCTGCTGATCGCCCTGGCGGTGCTCGTGGGGCTGGCCCTGGCCACCCGCCTGGGCAAGAGCCGCGGCATCGACCCAGCCCTGATCGCCGACCTGTTGCCCCTGCTGGTACTCGGTTCGGTGATTGGAGCCCGGCTGTATTACGTGGCCCTGGAATGGCGCCAATACGCCGCCAACCCCAGTGATGCTCTGGCGATCTGGCGCGGTGGCATCGCCATTCACGGGGCCCTGATCGGCGGGGTGCTCACCACGGTCCTCTACTGCCGCTGGCGGCGCCTGCCGTTCTGGTCGCTGCTGGATGTGCTGGTGCCTGCCGTGGCCCTGGGTCAGGCCATCGGCCGCTGGGGCAACTTCTTCAACTCCGAGGCCTTCGGGCTGCCCACCCAGCTCCCCTGGAAGCTGCAGATCCCCGCAGCCAACCGCCCCCCTGAATTCCTGGAGCAGCTCTACTTCCATCCCACCTTCCTCTACGAGTCGATCTGGAACCTCGGGGTGTGTGCCCTGCTGCTGCTGCTGTTCCGGGCGGGCTCGCGCGGAAGGATCCGGCTCCCGGCCGGGGCCCTCAGCTGCATCTATCTGATGGCCTACAGCAGTGGCCGCGTCTGGATCGAGGGCCTGCGGATCGACCCCCTCTGCCTGTTCTCCCAGCCCCCCTTCTGCGAAGGCGGCATTCGCATGGCCCAGCTGGTGAGCCTGCTGCTGATCGTCCTCGGCGGGCTCGGCCTGTGGTGGCTCTATGGCCGGCAGCGCCAGCTGCCCGATCCCGCTGGAGTGAGCCGTTGAACCCGCTCAATTCCACCCCAACGCCACCGCCCGGGGAGGGGAGCACAGCCCCGTCGCGCGGAAGCGTCGCGATCGTGGGAGCGGGCCCCGGCGCCCCCGACCTGCTCACCCTGCGCGCGGCCCGGCTGATTGGCGAGGCAGAGGTGCTGGTGTGGACCGATTCGCTGGTGAATCCCCAGATCGCCGCCCTGGCCCCGGCCACCTGCGAGCAGATCCGCACGAGCACCCTCATCCTGGAAGCGGTCCTCGAGGTCATCCTCGAGCGGGCAACCGCCGGCCAGCGGGTGGTGCGTCTGCATGACGGCGACCCCTGCCTCTATGGCGCCCTGGCCGAGCAGATCTGCCGCCTGGCCGATGCCGGCATCGAGGTGGAGGTGGTGCCGGGCATCAGCGCCTACCAGGCCACCGCCGCCGCCCTCAACGCCGAGCTCACCATCCCTGGGCTGGTGCAGACGATCGTGCTCAGCCGCACCGGTGGCCGCACCGGTGTACCGGAAACCGAATCCCTGGAGCGGCTCGCCGCCCTGCGGGCCTCCCTCTGCCTCTACCTCTCCGCCCGCCACGTGGAGGAGGTTCAGGCCGAGCTGCTGCGCCACTACCCCGCCGACACTCCAGTGGCGATCGGCTACCGGGTGAGCTGGCCGGATCAATGGCTCACCGTGGTGCCCCTGAGCCAGATGGCCCAGGTGAGCCGGGAGCGCAAGCTGATCCGCACCACCCTCTATGTGGTGAGCCCAGCCCTGGCCGGGCCCGCTCAGGCCCGATCCAAGCTCTATTCCGCCAGCCACCAGCACCTGTTCCGCGTTGGGGCTCCAGAGGACGGCCCTCAGCCGACGGGCGCGGCGGTGGCCTGAGGCGAGGCCGTGGCGCCGGAGCCGGCCTCCTCTCCGGTGCCATAGAGCTCCCGCGCCAGTCGCTGGCGATCAAAGGCGCACCCCAGGCGCTGGGCGATCGCCTCGAGATCGCGGGCGGCATTGCCCAGGCAGCAGGTGCCCCCGGGGGAGGGGGTCACATTGAACACGAGCCCCGGCAGGGCCGGGATGCTGGCCTCCCCGAGCATCAGCTTGCGGTTCACCTTGTCGATCAACTGGGGGCGCACGCCGCCGTAGCCCTCGGCAAAGCGCAGATCGTCAAGCCGCATCCCCGGCACGATCTTGCGGGCATCGGCCAGAAACAGGCGCCGCCTGAGCCAGGGCACTTCAAACAGCAGGTTCTTGAAGATGTAGTTGCGGATGTCGGCAATGCGGAAGAGCTGCCAAAACACCGCCAGCACCGCCCAATCCAGCCGCAGCACCTTGAGGAACTCCCAGAAGGAGGCCGGCTTGTAGCGCTCCAGCAACGGCAGCAGCAGGGCCGTGGGGCCGAAGCGGGTCTTCCCCGGAGCACGCACATCGGGATCGCCGTGGATGGCGGCGAAGGGCAGCTTGTCGTTCTGCACGGTGTAGACCTTGCCCTTCAGCAGATCCGGCGTGAAGTAGAAGCTGCCGGCCACCGGCAGGCAGGAGTACTCCAGGCCGAAACCCATCTGCTGGGCCATCAGCAGGCTGTGGGCACCGGCATTTACCACCACGTGGCGCGCCAGCACCTCAGTGGGGGCCACCGCCGTGCCATCGGCGGCCAGACCGGCACTGCAACCGGAGGTGGGGGCGAGGCGCACGCGGAACAGCTCCCCCTCCGGGATGATCTGCTGCACGCTGGTGCCCATCAGCAGATCGAGCCGGCGAGGGGACTGGCCCTCATCTGCACTTCCCTGGCTTTCGTCGATCGCCGCGCGGGCCTGCGCCACAAACGATTCGGCCAGCTCCTCGTAGTCGACGGCGGTGTAGGTGCTGCGGATGCCGATGGCCACCAGCTCCTCGGACCGCAGCCGACCATCGACCAGGGCCACGTTCGGCTCCCACTCGGCGATCTGCTCCTTTTCCAGCAACTCCATCGCCGGGAAGTGGGGCGAGAAGCCCGCGAAGCGCTCCCTCAGGAAG